>SDBU01000012.1_pt1 | contig 278750 bp, 249 predicted proteins | sample 2277071 | NCBI WGS metagenome assembly SDBU01 (sample SAMN10397929, study PRJNA504765) | marine sediment metagenome | isolation source: marine sediment core GS08_GC12, 126 cmbsf | place: Arctic Ocean: Gakkel Ridge, Loki's castle | collected 2008
GTCCGTGGCAGCAAGAAAGTGCTAAACGCTGTGAAGGCCGAACTTGGTATTGAGGAAGAGGACACCACCGAGGACATGAAGTTTACACTGCAAACTGTGGCCTGCCTGGGAACTTGTGCCCTGGCGCCGGTCATGGTGGTGGGCTCTACCTACCACGGCAAGATGGACCCCCAGAAGGCTGTTAGTGTCCTACAAACGTATCGGGATGACTCAGGCTAATGACCAGAATCAACTCGCCGCACGAACTGCACATTAGGCAGAAGCGCCTCGCCCAACTCGCAGGAGATGCCCGACGCACAATTACTCTGTGCGGAGGCACCGGGTGCATCGCCTTAGGACTGGAGCAAGTCTACGCAGCCTTCGAACGCGAGATACAACAACGCGGCCTCGAGGAGAAAATCAGGCTGAAGCGGACTGGATGTCACGGTTTTTGCGAACAGGGTCCAGTCCTGGTCATTCTGCCCGAGAAGTTCTTCTATCCCGGCGTACAAGTCGAGGATGTTCCCGCCATTATTGAGCAGACGGCGCTACAGGGTAAGGTCATCGAGGACTTGTGCTATGTCGACCCCGTCTCGGGCCATAAGATTGCCTACGAACATGAAGTGCCATTCTATAGGGGGCAAAGGCGGCTGGTGTTCCAGCATAACGGGGAACTCGACCCCATTGATCTGGATGACTACATTGTCCGCGATGGCTACGAGGGGCTGGCGAAAGCTCTTTGTGAGATGGCCCCGGAAGAGGTAATCGAGGAGGTTAAGATAGCAGGGCTGCGCGGTCGGGGCGGCGCTGGCTTTCCGACAGGCCTCAAGTGGGAACTGTGCCGCAAGTCGCCTGGCGATGAGAAGTATCTCATCTGCAACGCCGACGAAGGCGACCCGGGCGCATTCATGGATCGTAGCCTCTTAGAGGGAAGTCCGCATGCCATCATCGAGGGGATGGTCGTAGCCGCTTATGCTATCAATGCACGGGAGGGGATAATTTATGTCCGTGCCGAGTATCCGCTGGCCGTGTGTAATGTCAACATAGCCCTCCAACAAGCCCGTGAAGCAGGCCTGTTGGGCGCGAACATCCTGGGCTCCGGATTTTCCTTCGATATTTCTGTTCACCAGGGTGCTGGGGCCTTCGTTTGCGGCGAGGAGACTGCTCTCATCGCCTCCTTAGAGGGCAAGCGGGGAACGCCCCGGCCGCGCCCGCCGTTCCCGACCCAGAGCGGGTACCACGGTCAACCCAGCAACATCAATAATGTCGAAACCTTTGCCAATGTCCCCCTTATCATCCTTAACGGACACCAATGGTACAGTACCATTGGTACGGACAGCAGCAAGGGCACCAAGATATTCGCCCTGGCCGGGAAGGTGAGAAACACGGGATTGGTGGAAGTGCCCATGGGCGCTACGCTGCGCGAGATCATCTTCGACATCGGCGGGGGCATCCCTGACGAGCGCGAGTTCAAGGCCGCCCAGATCGGCGGACCCTCCGGGGGCTGCGTGCCTGCACAGTATCTGGACCTACCGATTGACTACGACTCGGTTCAAGACATCGGCGCGATTATGGGCTCCGGTGGCTTGATCGTTATGGACGAAGCTACGTGCATGGTGGATATCGCGCGGTTCTTCACCGAATTTGTGCAGAAGGAATCTTGCGGCAAGTGTGTGCCGTGTCGCGTGGGCACCAAGCGCATGCTGGAGATACTGACCCGCATAACCGAAGGTGAGGGTGAACTCGCTGACATTGATAGGCTTGAGCGGCTCGGCCAGATGATCAAGCAGACCTCCTTGTGTGGGCTGGGCCAGACTGCTCCCAATCCCGTGCTGTCTACGATCCGCTACTTCCGCGACGAATATGAAGCTCACATCAACGAGAAGCGTTGCCCGGCCGGCGCCTGCCAGGCGTTGTTGACCTATCGTATCCTGGCGGACACCTGCACCGGCTGCACCGCTTGTGCCAGAGTCTGTTCGGTGGGAGCGATTTCCGGCGAGCCCAAACAACCTCACACCATTGACATTTCAACCTGCATCAAATGTGGCGTCTGCTATCAGACCTGCAAGTTTGAAGCCATAGTCGTCGAGTAGGGGCCGTGCGGTCGGGCCTCGTGATAGCCGAGTACTCAGACCAGCAAAAGTGGCCAGCACAGGTAACAGAAGGTCTTATCATGGCTGACAGAATCTCGCTGACAATAGATGATGTGGAAGTCACGGTAGCGGATGACGCGACAATTTTCCTGGCCGCCCGCAGCGTAGGGATAGACATTCCCCACCTGTGCTATGACCCGGATATGGGGCTGCCGCCGAGCAGTTCCTGCCGGCTGTGCCTGGTAGAGGTGGAAGGCGCCAAGACGCTGGTGCCTTCCTGCTCATACCCGGTAAGTGGCGGTATGGTAGTGCGCACTGGCACTGACGAGATCCGAGAGGTCCGGCGGATGGTCATTGGACTGCTGCTGTCGGATCATCCTCACGACTGCCTGACGTGCGAGAAATCCGGCGACTGCGATCTTCAGAAGTACGCCTACGAACTGGGTGTCAAGGGCCCGGAATACATTGGGGAGCTGATGCCGCCGCAGCCCGTTCAGGATGGCCCGGCGATCTCTTACGATCGCACCAAGTGCATCCTGTGCGGGCGCTGTGTGGAGGTGTGCCACAACGTTGAAGTAGTTGGCGCAATTGACTTCCAGGAGCGCGGGTTTGATACCCACATTGGGCTGCCGCCGGGACTACCCCGAGATCAATCAGGGTGCACCGAATGCGGCAACTGTATAGATGTATGCCCTACGGGGGCGCTGGCGTTTGTCGGTGCCGAGGGCGCTGGCCGATTCTGGGAGTTGGACCGCGTCGCCACCACGTGTCCCTATTGTGGGGTCGGCTGCACGCTGGTCCTGCACACCCGCAACAACCGCGTGGTGAAGATCACCGGTGAGCCGGGATTAGGAGTCAGCCGTGGCTGGCTATGTGTCAAGGGGCGGTTCGGGTTCGACTTCCTCCATCATCCGGATCGTTTGACCAACCCGCTCATCCGGCGCGACGGGAGGCTGGTTGCTGCCAGCTGGGATGAGGCACTTGACTTTGTCGCCGCGCGCCTCACGCAGATCAAGCAAGAGTTAGGTCCGGATAGCATCGCTGCCATGGCTTCAGCAAAGTGCACCAACGAAGAAAACTACATTATGCAGAAGTTTATGCGGGTGGCAGTGGGGACCAACAACGTTGATCACTGTGCGCGGCTGTGCCACGCCTCAACAGTGGCCGGCCTGGCCCAAGCCTTCGGCAGTGGCGCTATGACCAACTCCATTGATGATCTGGACCAGGCCAACGCCATCTTCGTCATCGGTTCAAATACCACCGAATGTCATCCAATTATCGGCGCAGCCATCAAGCGCGCTGCCCAGCGAGGGGTTCCCCTCATCGTGGCGGACCCCCGGGCCATTGAACTGACGGAGTTCGCCGCGGTTCACCTGCGCCAAAGACACGGCACTGATGTCGCCCTTATTAACGGCCTCATGCACGTGATCCTCCAGGAGGGGCTGGAAGACAAGGAGTTCATCGCAGAGCGTACCGAGGGCTTTGAGAAGTTTCGGGCTACCGTCGAGCGATACACCCCTGAACTCGCTGAGGAAATTACTGGGGTGGCCGCCCAGGACATTGTCCGGGCGGCCCGCATCTACGCCCAGGCCTCGGCAGCCTCCATAGTCTATTCAATGGGCATTACCCAACACATCACCGGGACCGACAACGTGCTGACGCTGGCGAACTTAGCCATGCTCACCGGAAATATAGGCCGGCCCGGTACGGGTGTCAATCCGCTGCGGGGTCAGAACAACGTACAGGGGGCGTGCGACATGGGCGCCCTGCCCGATGTCTTCCCGGGATATCAGAAGGTAGATGACGATGCGGCACGGGCCAAGTTCGAAGAGGCATGGGGGGTCCCATTGCCTACCCGGCCTGGTCTCACCGTGGTAGAGATGATAAATGCCGCAGCCGAGGGCAAGCTGAGGGCGCTTTACGTCATGGGCGAAAATCCCATGTTGAGTGACCCGGACAGCAGCCACGTGGAGGAGGCCCTGAAAGAACTGGACCTGCTCATCGTGCAAGACATCTTCCTCAGCGAGACTGCCCAGCTTGCCGACGTCGTGCTACCAGCCGCCGCCTCCGCTGAGAAAGACGGCACGTTTACTAACACTGAGCGGCGGGTGCAGCGCGTGTATAAGGCTCTTGAGCCGCCGGGAGAGGCGCGGGTGGACTGGCAGATCATCTGTGACCTCAGTAGCCGCATGGACTATGAGATGTCGTATCCGGATGTGGCAGCCATTCAGGACGAGATCGCGGCAGTGACACCTATCTATGGCGGGATTGCTTATGATCGGTTGCAGCACAGCTCGTTGCAGTGGCCGTGTCCCGATCGCAATCATCCCGGGACTCCGATATTACACACAGAGAAGTTCTCGCGAGGCCTGGGTAAGTTTCACCCCGTGGAATTCATCCCGCCCCAGGAGCTGCCCGACGACGAGTATCCTTTCGTGCTGTCCACCGGCCGGATTCTCCAGCACTTCCACACCGGCACGATGTCACGGCGCTCGGATGTGTTAGACGAGCTGGTATCGGTGGGGGCCATTGAGATCCATCCCGCTGACGTGGAGCGTCTTGGTGTAGCAGATGGCGAGTTGGTCAAGGTCACCTCGCGGCGGGGGGAGATCGAGATCGCCGCGAAGGTGACTGACCGCGTCGCGCCCGGCGAAGTATTTCTGGCCTTTCATTACCGTGAGGCACCGGCCAACCGTCTGACCATCGCGGCGCTGGACCCGGTAGCCAAGATTCCTGAACTCAAGGTCTGCGCTGTGAAAATCGAACCTGCTTCGTAGAGTGCTAAGACAGCAGTGTGACCCACTACAGCTTGATGGGTGGAGTAGACAAAGTGTGGCTAATGCACTATTATATTGCTGGATGCTCCCCGCTGCGGCCCTACGTAATACTGCTCGGAATGGCGGTTACCCTGGGCCGAGCACCGAAGAAAGTGAGCCCAACTGAGTTTTCGGGCCGCCAGCCAGGAGGCCACCGGGAGTGCTGGGGAAAGCTAAAGCTGAAGGCTTAATCAGCGAAGCTGCAAACAATGTCGGAGAATAGTAACAGGCCGATGTCAAATTGCCCTCCTCCGCTGCAATGTCCGCACGGGGAAATACCCATTGGGCAGCGCACCCTGGTGATGGGTATTATCAATATGACGCCTGACTCCTTTGGTGGCGATGGCCTCAGCGGCAGTGCTCAAGCGGCTCTGGGGCAGGCGGAGGAGTTTGTGGCCGGGGGAGCGGACATAATTGATATCGGGGGTGAATCAACTCGGCCGGGAAGCGCCGCGGCTACTGTCCAGGAAGAACTGGACCGAGTATTGCCAGCATTGGAAGCTATCCGCGCAGCGGTAGATGTCCCTATATCTATTGACACCAACAAGGCTGAGGTGGCCCGTGAAGCGTTGGACGCCGGCGCCGATATCATCAATGATGTCTATGCCTTACGGCGGGAGGCGATACTGGAGTTGGCTGCGGCGTCAGAGGTGCCGGTGATCCTGATGCACATGCAGGGCACTCCGGGTGACATGCAGCAGAATCCGAGCTATGAGGACGTGATCGACGACATTTGTGATTTCTTGGCCGAGCGGATTGCGGCGGCAGTAGATGCGGGCGTCCCTGAGGAGCAGATAATCATTGACCCGGGCTTCGGGTTTGGTAAGACCGTAAACCACAACCTGGAGATTGTCCGCCGACTGGGGGAGTTTCGCCGCCTGGGCCGGCCTATCCTGGTGGGCCCATCCCGCAAGTCCACCATTGGCGCGGTACTGAACCGTCCTGTACATCAGCGCCTATGGGGAACTGCTGCCACCTGTGCCGCGGCTATTATCAACGGTGCCGACATCATCCGGGTACATGACGTCGCCCAGATGTCCGAAGTGGCCCGGATGACCGATGCAATCGTGAGAGGTTGGAATGGTAATGCTGGCAGTTGAAGAGCGGCGCAAAGAGGCTATCAGAGGCAAAATACTGGGGCAGCGTGATGAACTGTCAGCGGAAGAAAGACTGGACAAGAGCAATATTATCAGTGTGCGGGTGGTCCAGACATGGGAGTTCCAGCAGGCTGGCTCGGTGATGCTTTACGCCTCTTTTGGTTCGGAGGTGGACACCAACTGGCTGATGCAAGCGACGCTGGAAGCAGGTAAGCGGCTGATCCTGCCCCGGGTCAACATAGCGACCCATAGCTTGGAGCTATATTATGTCACCGATCCCGACCAGCAGCTTGCCCCGGGCATCTGGGACATCCGTGAGCCAATAGTAGACCAGTGTGAGCCCACTTCATTGGCGGGAGTGGATTGTGTAATCGCACCCGGTATTGCCTTTGACAGGTGGGGAGGCCGGTTAGGGTATGGGGGTGGCTACTACGATAGGCTGCTGAATTCCCTGGCGGGGGCACAGGCTCACATTTCATTGGGACTGGGCTATGAGCTGCAGATTGTCCAGGAGGTACCAGTGGGTTTTTTTGATGCGCGAGTGGCGGTTATTGCCACGGAGCTGCGGCTGGTTGTACAGAACCGTTAGCAAACCGTGGTGGGAAGCAGGAGATGATTAAGTGCCACAACGAGACTGTATTCGCATAGTCAATATGTGCTTCTATGGCCATCACGGCGTGGAGGAAAGCGAGCGCGCACTGGGAGGACGCTTTGCCATAGATGTAGAACTGTATCTGGATTTGGAGCCGGCGGGCCGTAGTGATGACCTGAATAACACCGTGGACTACAAGGCCGTCTATAAGCTGGTTGAGAGTATCCAGTCAGGCCGGCGCTACCAACTCATCGAGGCACTGGCCCATGATGTGGCTGAGGCTCTACTGGCTAATTTTGATGTGGACGAAGTGTCGGTGCGAGCTCGCAAACAGAGCGTGCCTTTGGGAGGCCTGATTGACCACACCGAAGTGCAAATAAGTCGCTGCCGACAACCAGGCCAGTAGCAGTACCAACATAACTGGCCAGGGCGGGGTCAAACAGCCCCGCCTGTGCGATGAATAATAGAAAGTGCAAGATTGCCAACGGATGTAGCTTAGTGCTGTCAGAATCTGTTAAGAGGAAAGGTGTCTTCTATGCTAAGTGACTTGGAAATTGCTCAACAGGCGGAAATGCGGCACATCAGGGAGGTGGCCGTAGAGGCGGGATTGCGGGAGGATGAAATTGAGTACTATGGCGACTACAAGGCCAAAATCAGGTTGGAGTCGCTGGACCGGCTCGCGGAGGAGCCCGACGGCAAGTTCATCTTAGTCACCGCCGTGACTCCCACGCCGTTGGGGGAGGGTAAGACGGTCACCAATCTGGGCCTTACTGAGGCGCTTAATTACATCGGCAAGGACGTAATCAGCACCATCCGCGAGCCGTCTATGGGCCCCACCTTTGGCATCAAGGGCGGGGCGGCGGGTGGCGGGTATGCCCAGGCCGTTCCCATGGAGGACCTTAATCTCCATTTCACCGGTGATATCCATGCCGTGGGAGCCGCCAACAATCTCCTGGCAGCCATGATTGATGCCAGCCTGTGGCACAAGAATCCGCTTAATATTGATCCGCTGACCATAACCTGGAACCGGGTAGTAGACATGAACGATGTCGCTCTGCGCCATATCGTCATTGGCCTGGGCGGCCGGCGAGGTGGGATTCCCCGCGAGTCGCAGTTTGACATCACCGTGGCCTCGGAAGTGATGGCTATACTGGCGCTGACCACAGGTCTACAGGATATACGCGAGCGGCTGGGGCGGATTCAGGTGGCGCTTGATAGGGATGGTAATCCAGTCACTGCCGAGGACCTGGGTGCCGCCGGGACAATGGCGGTCCTGATGAAGGATGCCATCAAGCCCACCCTTATCCAGCGCCTGGATGGTGGACCGGTGATAGTGCATGCCGGCCCCTTTGCCAATATCGCTATTGGCTGCAACTCCGTATTGGCGGACAAGATGGCGCTGAAGTTGGCTGATTATGTCGTTACTGAGGCGGGCTTTGGTGCTGACTGTGGGGCGGAGAAGTTTATCAATATCAAGTGCCGGGTGGGCGGATTGAAGCCTTCGGCGGTGGTCATTGTTACAACTGTCCGCGCCATGAAGCTGCACGGCGGCGCTTATCAGTTCAAACCGGGTCGCAAGCCACCGCAGGAAGAGATTGAGAAGCCCAATATGGAGGCGTTGATTGCTGGCTGCGCCAATATGGCCAAGCACATTGAGAATATGAAGAAGATGGGCCTGCCGGTAGTGGTGGCTGTCAACGTATTCCCCAGTGACCGCCCCGAGGAAATCAAGGCTCTGGGGCAGGAGGCCCTCAAAGCCGGCGCGCAGGCGGCGGTAGAGAGCTATGTTCATGCGAGGGGCGGGGAAGGCGGAGCCCAGCTTGCCGAGGCGGTTGTGGCCGCCTGTGACCAGGAGAGTGATTTCCGCTTCCTGTATCCGCTGGACGTCTCTATCAAAGAGAAGATAGAAACCATAGCCACGGAGATATATGGGGCCGGCGCAGTGGACTACTCGCCAATTGTTGAGCGGAAGATAGAGCAGTTCACCGAGCAGGGTCTGGATAACTTGCCCATCTGTATGGCTAAGACACACCTATCACTGAGCCACGACCCGGACGTTAAGGGCCGCCCGGAAGGTTTCACGGTACCGATTCGGGACATCCGCCCCTCGGCTGGGGCAGGCTTCCTGTATCCGCTGTGCGGAGAGATGAGCACTATGCCCGCTCTGCCTACCAGGCCGGCGGCGGTGGATGTGGATATTGACGAGGACGGCACAACGGTAGGGCTGTTCTGAAGCTGACGGACTTGGTCGCGCAGGTTGAGAACCTGCGCGACGCGACATTGTCCTATGGCGCCAATCAAGACTTGTGAGAAAGGCTAAAGAATGCAACTGACTGACGAGACAGTGCGCGAATATACCGAGCGGCTTGCGTCAGATCAGCCAACCCCGGGCGGGGGCAGTGCCGCGGCGTTGGCCGGAGCTTTGGCGGCAGCTTCAGCCGCAATGGTGGCCAGTTTTACCGTAGGCAGGGAGAAGTTCGCTGAGGTAGAAGCAGATATTAAGCCGATTCTGGGAAAGCTGCAAACCCAGCGCCAGCGGCTATTAGAGCTGACTGACGCCGACGCCGAGGCCTACAGCCAGGTGGGGGCTGCTTACGGACTGCCCAAAGACACGGAGGAAGAGAAGCAGGCTCGCCGGGTAGCCATCCAGGAGGCTCTGAAGGCGGCTGCCGAGGTACCGATGGGGGTGGCCGAGGCGTGTGGGCAGATAATTCCTGTCCTCCCGGAATTAGCCGAAAAGGGCAACCCGAATTTGATTAGTGATGTGGGGGTAGGGGCGGAGCTGGCCCTGGCCGCCCTGCGCTGCGCCGAGCTGAACGTTGAAGTCAACCTGGCCTTTATCAAGGATGAAGAGTATATTGTGCAGAAACGCCAGCGCCTGGCCCAGATAATGGCCGAATGCAAGCCGCTGGCCCGGGCCGCCGCTGACTACGTACGGAACGAGATTCAGGCCCAATAATAGTTAGGAGGAAGTAATTGTGAGTGCCAAACTTCTGGAAGGTGGACCGATTGCCGATGTCATTAAATCTGAAGTCCAGGCTGCGGTTGCTGAGCTGCCTGAAGAGCAACGACCGTGTCTGGTAGCGGTAATGGCCGGGGATAATCCGGGCGCGCAGGCCTATGCCCGCATGCAGCGCAAGGCCTGTGAGGAGGTCGGTATTGTGTACGAACTCAAGGAACTGGATGAGGCCATTACCGAGGCTGATCTTATCGGCGAGATTAATCGGCTTAACCGGGACGAGGCGGTAGATGGCATAATCCTGCAGATGCCAGTACCCGACCATATTAACGCCCGAGCGGTGCAGGCGGCTATTGACCCGGTCAAAGATGTGGATGGCGTCAACCCCGCCAATCTGGGGGCAGTGGTGATGGGCCGCGCCGGGGGCGCGCCCTGCACCGCCCAGGCGGTAGTGCGGCTCGTCGAGGAAACCGGCGTTGACCTGTACGGGGCCGAAGTAGTGGTAGTCGGGCACAGCGAAATCGTGGGCAAGCCGGTAGCCCTGCTGCTGTTAGATAAGTTTGCCACTACCACTGTCTGCCATATCGGCACCAGTGACGCCGGTATGCTGGAGCAGCACACTACCGGCGCTGACATCCTCATTGTGGCGGTAGGTGTGGCTGGGCTAATCAAGGGCAATATGATCAAGCCCGGCGCCACCGTGATTGATGTAGGCATTAACCGCATCAAGGACGAGGAAGGCAAGTCCAAGATGGTCGGCGATGTGGAGTTTGAAAGCGCCAGCGAAGTAGCCGGCATCATAACTCCCGTTCCCGGCGGCGTGGGCCCGGTAACCACCGCCATGCTGCTGCAGAGCACCCTACATGCCGCTCAGTTGCAAAGGTAAGACAGGCGTCTCGCCTGTCTATGGATGCGACGGGCGGGACGCCCGTCGTACCGCAAAGAATCGAAGGGAGTACGTGAAATGGCACTACGCGATGCTATAGATTCGGGCGAGTTTATCGTAACTACCGAGGTGGCCCCGCCCAAGGGCTGCCATCTGGAGCATATGGTGGAGGAGGGCGAGTATTGTCGGGGCCGGGTGGTGGGCATCAATGTTACCGATATCCAATCCTCGGTCATGCGGGCCAGCAGCCTGGTGGGCTGTCTGAAGCTGCAGGAAGCTGGTTTACATCCGGTTCTGCAGATGGTCTGCCGGGACCGCAACCGGTTGGCCCTCCAGTCGGACCTGCTCAGCGCCGCCGCGATGGGCATTACCGATGTGCTGTGTCTCACCGGTGATTATACTACGCTGGGTGATCATCCCCAGGCCAAGCCGGTATTTGACCTGGACGCGGTGCAACTTCTCCAGGCGGCCAAGGGGCTGACCGAGGGAATTGATATGGTCGGCAATGAGCTGGAAGGTGACCCGCCCCCGTTTACTCTGGGTTGTGTAGTCAATCCCGGTGCCGAGCCCCTGGAGCCGCAGATAATGAAGCTATACAAAAAGATCAAAGCCGGGGCTCAGTTCGTCCAGACCCAGGCTGTGTATGATGTGGAGCGCTTCGCCGACTTTATGAAGCAGGTCGGGGAAGTTGATGTGCCTATTTTAGTGGGTATTGTGATGCTGAAGAGTGCGGGGATGGCCAAGTTTATGAACAATAACGTGGCCGGTGTAAAGGTTCCTGATGAAATGATTGCCCAGATGAAAGAGACCGATGATAAAGTCGCTACCAGTATTGAGATTACCGTAGAACTGCTCAAAGGCCTGCAGCCGCTGTGCCAGGGGGTGCACATGATGCCTCTGGGCTGGAATCAGCATGTGGTCACCGTGTTAGATGAGGTGGGATTGTAAACGTAAGGCAAGTAACCAGGGGCTGCCCGACGACAGCACAGATGATAATCTGAAGCGCGAGTTAGGTTATTAGCCGGCTCTGGGCCAAATCCTCAAAGACTCCTCCAGTCAAATGTAGTGGTTGCGTCCCTCCAAGCAGGAAAATCCACGCGGCAGAAGAAATAACAATTGTGCCCATTGATGGCAGGGCCGCGAGCGGGTACCGGCCTTGTTGTAATCACATACAGTATCCAATAGATTATGGGGAGGCCTGATGAGCAAGAAGAAGCCTAAATTCTGTGTTCTGGGAGCCGGTCATGGCGGGACAGCTATGGCTGCCCACCTGGCCCTGAAAGGCTTTGAGGTCAATCTTTACAATCGCTCGGAGGAGCGACTGATCCCGGTACGAGAGCGGGGGGGGATTGAGCTATTGAGCCCGGGGCTGGACGAGGTGGAGACAGGGCTGGGAACGATCGCGGTAGCCACGACTAATGCCGGCGAAGCGCTGGCCGGCATAGATATCGCTATGGTGGTGGTGCCGTCGTTCGCTCACGCTTTCATCGCCGAGCAATGTGCTCCCCACCTGCGCGATGGACAGATGGTAGTGCTGAATCCAGGTCGCACCTTCGGGGCTGTGGAGTTTCGCCATATACTGAATGAGCACGGCTGCTCAGCGGACGTACTGGTCGCCGAAGCCCAGACCTTTATCTATGCCAGTCGGGCGACCCAACCAGCCCAGGTACGTATCTTCTCGGTGAAGAACAGTGTGCCGGTCGCTGCGCTGCCCAGCTATCGCACCCATGAAGTCATTGAGGCCCTGCGGGTAGCCTATCCCCAGTTCGTGCCCGGTGACAACGTGCTCAAAACCAGTTTGAATAATGTGGGGGTAATCTTCCATCCGACCGTCCTGACAATGAATGCCGCCCGGGTGGAGGACACTCATGGCAACTTCCAGTATTACTTGGAGGGAATTACGCCGGCGGTGGCCCGAGTTTTGGAGCGTGTAGACCAGGAGCGAGTGCGGATAGGAGACGCCCTGGGAGTGGGGGTCCTCTCGGCCCGCAACTGGTTGTTCTTCGCTTACAGTGCCGCTGGTGACAATCTTCACGAGGCGATTATGAACAACCCGGGCTACAAAGGGATTATGGCCCCCGCTACGGTAATGCACCGCTACATTTTCGAGGACGTGCCGATGGGGCTGGTGCCCATGGTGTCGCTGGGAGAGATGTTGGGCGTCCACACTCCCACCATGCGGGCGGTAATTGATTTGGCCTCTGCGTTAGTGGACCAGGATTTATGGGCTACCGGGCGCACTGTTGAGCGCCTGGGCCTGGAGGGCCTGACTATCCAAGAGATTCAAAGGTTGGTGATGGAAGGTGCGCCGGGACCACCCTAAAGGGGAAATCGTAGCGGCGGCCCTGGGCAACTGTGTCCATGTAGCCGGTGTCCTAAGTTTCCTTGATTTGGCCCGCCAGGTCGGATACCAGACTATCTTCCTGGGACCGGCAGTTGACGTAGGTCGGCTGGTAGCCGCCATCCAGGAGCATCAGCCAGAGATGGTAGCTGTCAGCTATCGGCTGACCCCCGAGGTCGGTGGCCGGCTGCTGCGGGAGCTGAAGGCCAAACTTCAGGATTGTGGTCTAACTGACCGTCGCTTCGTATTCGGGGGGACGCCGCCAGTTGCTCAGGAGGCCCAGCGCATTGGCCTGTTTGAGAAAGTGTTTGGTGGTGACGAGTCTCCTCACGAAGTCCTGGCCTACCTCAAAGGTGAGGCCCAGGAGGAGACCACCCCACGGTGGGGGGATACCCTCCGGGAGCGAATTGCCCGCCAAGCGCCGTATCCGCTGCTGCGCCATCACTACGGCCAGCCAACGGTGGATGCGACGGTAGAGGGCGCCCGGCAGATAGCGGAGGCACAGGTGCTGGATGTTCTCTCTATCGGGCCTGACCAGAACGCGCAAGAACATTTCTTCCGCCCCCAAGAAATGAAAGTGGAACTGGATGGTGCGGGAGGAGTACCGCTGCGCTCAGCCCATGACCTGCGCGCTATTTATGAGGCCACTCGCTGTGGCAATCATCCCCTGCTGCGGATATACAGTGGCACGCGGGATTTAATAAAGTGGGCCGAACTGGCCGTGGACACTATTCACAATGCCTGGGCAGCTATTCCGCTGTGCTGGTACAATACTCTTGATGGGCGCTCTAACCGGCCGCCTGAGCAATCTATTGCCGAGAACCTGGCGGCGATGCGCTGGTATGCCGAGCATGACATACCTGTTGAGTGCAACGAGGCCCACCAGTGGAGTATGCGCCACGCCCATGATACGGTGGCGGTGGTGGCGGCCTATCTGGGCGCTTATAATGCTAAGGCAGCAGGCGCGCATACCTACGTCGCCCAGTACATGTTCAGCAGCCCCGCTGCCACGTCGCCGGCCATGGACCTGGCCAAAATGCTGGCCAAGATTGAATTGATTGAGGGCCTCCACGATGAGCGATTCTCTTCAATCCGCCAGACTCGCGCCGGCCTGCTCAGCTTTGCCGCGGATCTACAAGTGGCTAAGGGGCAACTGGCCGCTTCTACCGTGATGCAACTGGCTATCAACCCGCAGATCGTACATGTGGTGGGATATTCGGAGGGTGATCACGCGGCCACGGCGCCGGAAGTCATTGAAAGTTGCCAGATTGTCCACGGTGTGATACATAATTGCCTGACGGGGATGCCGGAGATGGTAGCTGACTCCGCCGTCCAGGAACGCAAAGAAGAGCTGGTGGCTGAGGCGCAAATACTGTTAGCGGCGATGCAATCGCTGGGTGAGGGCAGCACCGATTCGCTGACTGATCCGCAGGTGCTGGCCCGGGCCATCAAAATAGGGCTGTTAGATGCTCCGCATCTGGCGGGCAACCCCGATGCCGCCGGCCAACTTATTACCGCACCAGTGGACGGAGCCATCCGCGCTATTGACTCCGATAGTGGAGAGCCAATGAGTGAGGAGCAGCGGGTGAGCCTGATTATGAGTGATATGGAGGAATAAGTCGTGAGTGACGAGGGCCCCATACTACAATTGGCCTTGGACTTTGCCAATCTCAGCCAGGCGCTCCGTGTGGCCGCTGAGGCGGTGGAGGGAGGAGCCCAATGGCTGGAAGCGGGTACGCCGCTAATCAAGAGTGAGGGCTTGGAGTGTGTGCGAGCGCTGCGCGCTGAGTTTCCTGACTACACCGTAGTGGCGGATATGAAGATTATGGACGCCGGGCGGGTAGAAGTGGAGATGGCGGCTAAAGCCGGAGCGGACATAGTGGTAGTGCTGGGGGCAGCCTCCGACTCCACCATTGAAGAGTGCATCCAAGCCGGCCAGCGTTATGATGCCCGCATTATGGTGGACCTGGCCGAAGTAGCCGACCCGCCGGCGCGAGCCCGACGGGCGCAAGAACTGGGAGCAGCTATTATTGGTGTCCATTGTCCTATTGATGTGCAGATGCGGGGCGAGGACCCGCTGGCCAGCTTGCGGGAGGTAGTGGAGGCTGTGGATATTCCGGTAGCGGTCGCCGGTGGCCTTAACTCCGAGACTGCTCCGCTGGCCGTCCAGGCCGGGGCCCAGATAATCATCGTGGGCGGGGCCATCAGCAAAGCGCCTGATGCTACCGAAGCCACACGGACGATTCTGGACGCTATACGCTCGGGGGAAGCCATCAGTACCGAGCTATATAAGCGTGGTGGCCTGGAACAGCTCCGCGAAATATTCTCGCGGTGTACCGCGGCCAATGTCTCGGACGCCATGCACCGCAAAGGCTGGCTGCCGGGGATAAAGTCGGTGGTGCCCGGGGCCAGGGCAGTAGGCCCGGCTGTCACCGTCTGGACCTATCCCGGCGACTGGGCCAAGCCGGTGGAGGCCATTGACCAGGCAGAACCAGGCAGTGTACTGGTGATAGATGTTCGGGGCGAAGGCCCGGCAGTATGGGGCGAGGAAGCCTCCAAAAGTTGTCTCCAGCGACAAATAGCTGGCGTGATTATCAACGGGGCCTTACGCGATAGCGCCGAGATCCGCGAGTTGGGCTTTCCTGCTTTCTCCAAGCTGGTGGGACCCGCGGCGGGCGACCCCAAGGGTATGGGGATGATCGGTGTGCCACTGAAGATTGGCGAGACCGCGGTCCGGCTGGGGGACTGGATTGTAGCTGATGATGATGGCGTAGTCGTCGTACCCCACGAGCGGGCGGTGGAGATAGCCAATCGGGCGATGGCGGTGGTAGAGCGCGAAGGCCGGGAGAAGGCGGAAATTGATGCCGGTAGCACCCTGGGCAAGGTGGTAGAACTGAAGCGCTGGGAACAGCAGCGATCCGACTAAGAATAATCGCATTCCCTTCGTCCCAATGAGGCCACTGGTCAAGACTATGCCAACGGAGCCGAGCCAGCCAGAGAAACGTCATGTAGTCATTATCGGGCCCGGCGCGATGGGCTGCCTGTATGCAGCTTTGCTCAGCCGGTCCCGCAATGTTGATGTATCACTGCTTGACTATCATCCCCAGCGCGCTGCGCAGATTCAACAGCAGGGCGTAGTTGTGGAGGCGGCTGAAGGGACCTATACTGTCCCCGTGAGGTGCACTGCCGACCCGGCCGATTTACCGGCTGCCAATCTGCTGATAGTGTTCACCAAAGCCTACGACACCGAAGCCGCCATAAGGAGGGCCACCCCGCTGGTAGGGTCAGACACGGGAGTCTTGACTTTGCAAAACGGCCTGGGCAATTATCAGACCTTGCAGCAGCACGTACCTGAGGAACAAGTGCTGGCTGGCACCACCTCCAGTGGCGCCACGCTGCTGGGGCCCGGCCACATTCGCCAGGCGGGCGTGGCGGAGATTGTCTTAGGTAGCCCAGTGAGCAATACCGAACTGGCCCACCAGGCGGCAGCAATACTTAAGTCTGCTTCGCAAACTGTTAAGATAAACGATGATGTGGATGCGGTGCTATGGCGCAAAGCATTGATAAACTGTGCTATTAATCCCCTGACGGCTCTTACCCGCCGGCACAACGGCGAACTGCTGGAAATCACGGCTTTGCGGGAATTGATGGCACAGGTGGCCAGGGAAGTCTATGCGGTAGCCTCAGCGGCAGGGATAGAATTGGGCCGGTATTCTCCCGTGGAGGCAGTGGAGCAGGTCTGCCGGGCGACGGCGACCAACCAATCCTCAATGCTGCAGGATATCCTGGCCGGCAAGCAAACCGAAATTGAGTATCTTAATGGTGCCGTGGCCGAAATCGCTGGTCAGTATGATATACCAGCCCCGCTATGCGAGTGCCTGGCTGCCCTGGTGCGGGGTATAAACTGGTGAAAATATCAAATTTGGGATGGGCATAATAATGATTATTATTGGCGAACTAATAAACGGTAGTCGTAAAGAAATTGCCCAAGCTATTGGGAACCGCGATGCTGATTACATCAAGCAATTGGCTATCCAACAGGCGGAAGCGGGTGCTGCTTTCATTGACTGCAATCCGGGCACCAGCGGCGAGCAGGAAGCAGTTGATATGCAGTGGCTGGTGGAAACAGTTCAGGAAGCTACCGATAAGCCCATCAGTTTTGACTCACCTAATCCCGAGGCTATCAGGCGGGCTATAGATGTATATGCAGGCGAGGCCCAGCCGATGATAAACTCAATAACTCTGGAAACTGAACGCCTGGAGGCGATGCTGCCTCTGGTCAAGCAGGCGCCGAGCAATGTTATCGCGTTGGCTATGAGTGACGAAGGAATGCCCAGCCAGCCGGGCCAGCGGGAAGAGGTCGCCCGACAACTAATTGACCTATTAACCGACGCAGGGCTGGAACCGACTCAGATATTTGTAGACGTACTGATAGCACCAGTCAGCGCCGAGCCACAAGCCGGCCAACTTGCCCTCCAGGCGATGGCGGCGATTCGCCAGTATTGTCCCGACTGTCATATCACCGCCGGCTTGAGCAATATCTCCTACGGATTGCCCAATCGGCGATTGCTGAACCGGGTGTTCCTGGTGATGGCCATGCAGGCCGGCATGGATTCGGCGATTATGGACCCATTAGACGAGAAGATTATGGCCCAAATCATGGCAGCTGAGGCATTGCTGGGTCAGGACGAGTTCTGCATGAAGTACCTACAGACCTATCGGGCCGGCAGACTGAATAGATAGATGATCATAGTCCCATTAATCCTGAAAGGTGGAATCACCAATGCAAACACAACAACTGACTTCTGAACTACTCAGCCGGATTGAGACCATACCTGTGATAGACTCGCATGAACATCTCATGCGCGAATCCGAGCGGGTGGCTGGAGATTGCGACGTGTTGCAGATGTTAGAAAACTATACCAGCGGTGACCTTATCGCGGCAGGCTGTCCGGGCGAAACAGTAGCCAAGATTGTGGATACCCAAGGCGATCTGGGCGAGCGCTGGGAGCTGCTGGAGCCTTACTGGTCGAAGATTCGCAACGGCTCGTATGGGCGGATGTACCTACGTAGCCTCCGGGACATATTTGGCTTCGAGGACCTAAGCGAAGAATCGGTAATCCAGGCCTCGGCCGCCCGGTGCGAAGCTAACAAGCCCGGCTGGTATAAGCACATACTCAAGGACCGTTGCAACATTGCCATCTCTATCCTTGACCGTGGTAGTGAGACTGACTGTGACCGGGAACTGTTTGTCCCCGCCATCCGGGCTGACGCCTTTATCACTGCTCGCACGCAAGCCGAAATTGAGAATTTGGCGTCCAGTGCTGACATGCCAATCAACTCCCTCAACGACTTAGTAACGGCGGCCCAAAGGCACATTAGCCAGAGTAGGGAAGAGGGGGCGGTAGCTCTCAAGGTCGGGCTAGCCTATCAGCGTACCCTTCGTTTTGAAAAGGTTACCCAGCACGAAGCCGAAACCCTTTTCAACCGCATCTTCTCGCACAAAGGTGAAGGACTCTCCTGGGAGGAAGCCAAACCGTTGCAAGATTATATGATGCACCAGTGTATTCGGGCGGCGACTGACAACGATTTGACCATAGTCTTTCACACTGGTATCCAGGCGGGGGGCTATAATCTCATCAGCAACACTAACCCCGTTCTGTTAAATAATCTGTTTCTGGAATACAAGCAGACACGGTTTGACTTGTATCATGCCGGCTACCCGTACGCGGGAGAATGCGGCATACTGGCTAAGTACTTCCCCAACGTGTGGGCCGATCTGGCCTGGGTGCATATCATCTCTGCCGCTGGCACCCGCCAGATTCTCCGCGACTGGCTGGATCTGATACCCGCCAACAAAATAATCGGCTTTGGTGGCGACGTGACCCACGTGGAATTAGTGTACGGGCATCTCCAGCAGGCCCGGGAGAATATCGCCCAGGTGCTGGCTGCCCGCGTCGCCCGTGGGGACGACACCGAGGATGAGGCTATCCAAATTGCCCAGTATCTGCTCCATGACAGCCCCCAGGAGGCTTTCCGGTTATCATTGTAGGGGCCGGCATTGACATAGGTTCGGCACCACCTCTATAATTGCCCCAAGCATGGTAGTTAGCCATTGGTTGGACAAAAATATTCGGTGCTGGTGGCTGATCGTCATCATGGTCACTGTGACCTCGCCGCCGGCTTTACCAGCAGCGTTCGGGCCGCTGGCACCTCGCTACGGCTGCTACATTGGCGCGTACATCCACCAGGACCCGGTCGTCAAGGACGATATAGGTGCCTTTGAGAACCTCACTGGCAAATCTCACACCAGTTATATGTGTTATCTGGGCTATGGGGAGCCATTTCCCTTTGAGTGGGTACAGAACGTATTGAGTCATGGCGCTCTTCCTCAGATTGCCTGGGAGCCCAACAATGGTTTAGACGAGGTGCGCGATGATGAGTATCTGCGGGGGTGGGCGCAGGCGGCTCGCCGAGTTGGCGGCCCTATTCTTCTCCGCTACGCTTCGGAGATGAATGGGGACTGGATGCCTTACTCAGGCAATCCCAAACTGTACAAAGACAAGTGGCGGATTGTCTGTCGGGTGATGCGCCAGACTGCTCCCAACGTGGTTATGGTGTGGTGCCCATTTGCCACGCCGCGGCGCACCATTGCGTTGTATTATCCGGGTGACAGCTATGTGGATTGGGTGGGGGTCAACATTTATGCGGTGGTCTACCATGATGGTGACCTATCCCGGCCGGCGCCCAACAATCAGTTGGATGACCTGCGGTTTATCTATAAACTTTTTGGTGACCGCAAACCGATTGCGATTTGTGAGTATGCGGCGACGCACTATTGTGCGGCGTCCTCCCAGCCGGCAACCGCATTTGCCCGCCAGCAGATGGGCAATATGTATCGGGCCATCCAGGAACAGTTCCCCAATGTGGTGCTGATAAACTGGTTTTCCGTGGACGCGGCCAGCGACAAATTAGCCGACAACGACTATGCCGTTACCAGCGACCCTGAGGTCCTGGCCGCCTACCGGCGGGCTGTGGGCTCTGATTACTTCCTGGCCCAGTTGCCGCCTGAAGTGGTCCAGGAAGCCGCCACCCTTCCCCCGCCCACTTCGGCACCCCTGGCGCTGGCTGGCAGAAGTATCCCGGCAGCCAAGGAAGTCATCATCCTGATCAAAGGCGCCTCATCACGAGCCGTTAGTGGACAAGTTGTTGTCCAGGCCGCCGTCGGGCAGCAGCTGGATGCGGACACTGTGGAGTTCTATATTGATAAGCGGTTTCGGGCCATAACTAATATCCGACCCTATAGCTATAGGTGGAATGCTGGTTACTACGAGCCCGGCGAGCACATTATCAAAGTAGTGATACGTGACAGCGACGATACGGTGGTGGCCGAGCAGGAGGCAGCAGTTATCGTAGCTGACAGCCAGTAACACCAAGGGATGAGAGCGCAGCACGCAGAAGTATCATATTAAGCTTACCCCTCCTGCGTGCTACCCTATCGCTCATACTTGAAATGAACTGAGAGAGGAGATAAATGATGTCACGACTTCACTTAGCCGGAAAAAGCGCCATTGTGACCGGTGGTGCCACCGGTATCGGCAAAGCCATTTGCGTGGCGTTGGCCGAGGAGGGTGTCGGGGTTACCATTGCCGACATCAACGCGGATACCGGTAACCAGACGCTCCAGGAGCTAAAAGATATCAGTCCCACCTGTCCATATAGTTTCGTGGAAACTGATGTTACCCATCCCCAGAGCGTACAGGCGATGGTGGCCGTGGCCGGGGACACACACGGTAAGATTGACATTCTGGTCAACAACGCCGGCATCAACATACCGCGACTGTTAGTTGACCCCGCTGGGGAGGAAGAGCTAACTCCAGAGCTATTTGACAAGATATATGCAGTGAACCAGAAAGGAGTCTTCCTGTGTGCGCAGGCGGTAGCCCGGGAGATGATAGCCCGCGGCGAAGGCGGCACAATCATTAATATGGCTTCGGAAACCGGCGTGGAAGGCTCGGAAGGGCAAAGTGCCTATTCGGGGACTAAGGGGGCCATCTATGCTCTGACCCGGTCATGGGCTAAGGAATTGGGCAAGTTTAATATTCGGGTGGTGGGCCTGGCACCCGCCATCGCAGAGACTACCGCACTACGCACTCCCCAATACGAGCAGGCATTAGCCTATACCCGAGGGATTACCGTGGAGGAACTGAACCGTAAGTATGAACAAGTATCGGTGCCTCTGGGTAGGGCGGCCCGATTAGACGAGATAGCTGACCTGGTGTTGTTCCTGGCCTCGGACATGGCCAGCTATATCACTGGCACTATCGTCAATATTTCCGGCGGAAAATCCCGAGGCTAATTATATGCCAGTTAGCCATAGCCAAACAGATGTATCGGGGCCTGGCAATCTATCTCTGGACAATTCCGATTTGGTCATCTGCGATTTTGACGGCACCATTAGTCAAAAGGACGTTGGTCTGTTTGTGATTGAGGCGTTGGACTTGCAGGAGGCCTGGGATATAGAGATGCGGTGGCGAAGGGGTGAGATAAGCTCAATGGAATGTCTGAGTGAGCAGTGGAATTTGGTACAACTGCCGGCTTCCGAGCTGCTATCTCTGCTTGACAGTGTGCCGTTGGACCCCGACTTTCCGTCATTTGTGGAGCTGTGTCGGGAGCGAGGAGCCCGCCTAGTGGTGGTCAGTGACGGTCTTGATTTATATGTAGACCGCCTATTGAGGCAGATGGGGCTGGAGCCCTGTGCCGGTCAGCAGGTACTGGAGAGGCAGGGTAATTGCCTGCCGCGGTTTACCAACCATGCCCAAATCACTGCTGAAGGCGTTAAGATCAGCTTTCCCCACCGCAGCGACCTATGTGCCCGGTGTGGCAATTGCAAGACGGCCCATTTGTTTGCCCTCCGCCGCCATTCCCGACGCACCATCTATATCGGTGACGCTCACTCTGACCAGTGTCCGGCTCGGTATGCGGATATTGTTTTTGCCAAAAGCCACCTGGCCGAGTTCTGCCGGCAGCATCGCCTCCCTCACATTGCTTTTGACGGCTTCAGCGACATTCTGGAAGAACTCGGCTAACTGTTATGTCTCCGTGGAGACCACGGCATACATACAGGGGTAGGCCTACGGGCGCAGACCTACCCCGGCTGTCTACTGGCAGTGGTGTATATTATGGCCTTACTTCTGGAGGCGCTTGATAGCCCGTTCTGACTCGGAACGGCGCTCCGAGTCAATCGTGAGGCTAATGACTTCCTCGAACTCCTCGATAGCCTCATCTTTCTGGCCTGTTCCCGCCAATACCCAGGCCAGACCCCAGTGAGCATCCTCACTGGTCAGGTCAGCAGCTAAGGCGTCGCGGAATCTGTTTTCCGCCTTGCGGGAGTCGCCGGCCTTCTTAGCCTCCATACCTTCTTCAACCAGCGTAGTCGCATCGGCGCCCATTGCAGCTCCACCACCCATCATGCCTGGCGCTCCAGCGCCGGGCATACCGGGCGGTCCACCGGCACCGGGCATACCGGGCGGTCCTCCAGCACCGGGCATACCAGGCGGCCCACCAGCACCGGGCATACCGGGCGGTCCTCCGGCACCGGGCATGCCAGGTGGCCCTCCAGCAGGTGCTCCACCGGCTGGCCCTTCCGCGGAAACGCCGGGGGGCGTTTCGCCCTCACCAGGAGCCGCCTTCTTACCACACCCCATAACCAGAGCTGCCATCAGCAGCGCCAGAATGGCTACTACCATCAGCACGTGTTGCGTTTTCACTTAGCTCCAACTCCTTCCGTTTGATTTGCAGTCGCAAGGCTTATTAGTATTGTATTTCTCTTTCTAAGAAATCATACCTTCCCAGTTCGGTCACAAAATCATCACGGGGCTTCAGACATCAAGGTTCGCCGACTTGAATGCCTTGACCTTCGGCAATCAACTCGGCGATATGACGTACTGGCCGGGAATCATTGGTCTGGCGCATGCCGTAGGCCAACTGGATTATACAGGCAGGGCAGGCCGTGGCTATCACTTCAGCGTCTGTATCCTGAGCTCGCCGGATTTTCCGTTCCAGAATCTGCAGCGACATCTTCGGGTGGGCGATATTATACGAACCGGCGGCGCCGCAGCACCAGTCAGCTTCTACCATCTCTCGCAGTTGGAGGCCAGCGAAGTCGGTCAATAAACGGCGCGGCTCCTCGGTAATCTGTTGGCCTCGCACCAGATGACATGGATCATGGTAAGTAACGGTGCGGTCGCTGAGATGGCTCGGATGGGGGAGAGCCAAATCGGGAAGTAACTCAGTAAAATCCCGTACAGTGGCGGCAAACTCTTGGGCTGCCGGTGCCCATTCGGGATCAGTTTCCAGCAACTCGGCATACTTCTTGAGAAAGCTACTGCAACTGGCACACTCAGTGACAACGAAGTCAGCCTCCAGATTACCGAAGATTGTCAGGTTCTGACGGGCCAAATCCCGCGCCACTACCAAATCCCCATAAGAATAAGGGGGCAGGCCGCAGCAGTTATGTTCTACCACTATCACCTCGCAGCCAGCCAAACTCAACAGCTTAATTGCTGCCTCTCCGGTGTCCGGCAGTAGGAAGTTAGTGCCACAGCCGATGAAATAGACTATTCGCGGGCCCAGCGCCGGTGCTTCTTGTGCCGGTGGCAGCAGCCACACTTTTTGTCCAGCCCGCTGTTGCTGCTTAAAACCAATCTTTGTCAGTCGGTCCCACAGGAATGAGCGAGGCATCCTGGCCATCAGTCCCTCGGCCCCGTCCAGACTTGCGTTTATCCACTTGAGAATGCCCAGCCGCCGCGCCAGCATAGATAGTCCACTGCGCTTGCCCATTGATAGCAGCCGCATGACGTAAGTCATCCGCTGAAGAGAGGGCAGGAGCTTGTGGAAAATATACCGCAGTACGGCCGGTTCTCCGTGATTCTGGTAATACTGCTCACGCGCCTGCACCATTAGCTCGTCTGTCTTGATGCTGGTGAAACACTCTACCGTGCAGGCACCACACAGCAGACAATCAAAGAACGGGATGCCTAACCCTTCATCATCAGGTAGGTCTCCGTCAATCAGATCCTCCAGCAGGCTGTTACGGCCGCGGGCTGACGACCCCTCAGCCAAAGCGATTTGGTAGGTGGGACAGACCCGCAGGCAGTACCCACACTGGTTGCACTTGATCAGTTCGTCCTGAATGAATTTGATATCCATTATTCTATGTTAGTGTCTGGGATGGTTACCCATCAGCCCAGCAAAGAGACGGAAGAATACCGTGGGGATCGAAACTGGCCTTGAGCTGCCTGAGCAACTGCTCGGTTACCGGGTTGAGCTGAATATCGGCTACGGCAGCGAAGTCAGCCGGCATTCCCGTGAACTTGGCGCCGCAGTCGCGAGCCGCCCGCGGTATTTCTGTGGCCAAAACCGGTAGCAAATCTTTGTCCCGGGGAAGCGAGATGCGCACTATGCCTAAATTAGCCGCGGCGATGACAGGCGCTGGCTGCCCCAACTGTTGCATAATTAAGCTGACACCCTCGGTCAAGCGACAAACCTCGGAGGGATGGCAGGCCAGATGCACACACCAGCGCTCAGGGCCGCGGCTGCCCAGCTCGGTCACTTGCTGCCATAACTGGTCATATCCCGGTGCTTCCAGGTGCCGTCCAGGGATACTGTGATGATTGGTGGCGGCGGCAAGTAATTGTAGCTGCTCAGTGACCTCTACCGCCAGCCCCTCCAAAGCAATAAACATTGTCCAGTCATCCGGGCTGGTCGGCCCATTGACCGGGAAAGCCGCGGCTGGATTAAGTAATTCTACCGCCGCGGGGCGCATAATGGAACTACGCAGCTCCCTTAGCAGCGACGCAAACGCGTCCGGCGAAGTAGCCGCCAGCATGAAAGTCTCGCGGCGTTCGGGCAGCGGTAAAGTTCGCATGGTGACCTCAACAATTACGCCGAGGGTGCCCTGAGAGCCCACAAAAAGTCTCTCCATGGCGTAGCCGGAAACATTCTTGACTGAGGCGCCTCCAAACTTTACCTGGCGGCCGTCTGCCAGTACTGCACGCAGCCCAGTCACCAGATCTCGAGGGGCGCGGTATAGCAGGCGATGGGGACCGCTGTCAGCGGTGGCAATGACCCCACCCACAGTAGCCCGGTCATAGTGAGGAGGCCGCAGGGGCAGCATCTGCCCTTCCGGGGCCAACGCCTGGTTAAGCTCGGCCAGGCTCACCCCGGCCTGCACGGTAGCGGTAAGATTCTCCGTGTTCAGCTCGATAATCTTATCCAGGCTTAGTGTTGAAACTACCTCAGCTTGCTGGCTGAGCGTCTCCAACTTCGTCCCCGCCCCGCGGATAACTATCGGCTGACCAGTACGGTTGGCGACGGCCAGCAGTTTGGCCACCGCCTCATAATCATAAGGCTGCCAGGTATTATCTTCTCCCTGAACACACACCGCCTCAGCCGCATGCTGGAAATCACCTTCCGGCAGGCTCAATGTTTCGGGGGCGGGAAAATCCTTGGCCTCAGGCAGCACCTTGGCCGGATTGCACAGATAGTTGGGGTCGAAGACATCCTTTAGTTGCTGCATCGCCGTCAGCTCAGCATAGCCGAACATGCGAGGCATCCACTTGCGCTTCTGGGAGCCGATGCCGTGTTCACCAGTAAGCACTCCCCCATAGTCTACGGCCAGTTGGATAAGTTCATCATCTACCTGGTGGACTCGTCGCACTTGGTCAGCATCCCGTGGGTCAAAGAGTACCTGGGGATGGAGGTTACCGTCACCGGCGTGAAATACGTTGCCAATGGGTATATCATACTTCTCGCCCAGTTCCATGACTTTCGCCAATACCTCGGGCAGGACGGTGCGGGGCACGGCGATATCAGTAGTGAGCTTACTGGGGGCCAAGTGAGCCACCGCACCAAAAGCACCCTTGCGGCCTCGCCACAGCCGTATCCGTTGGTCTTCGCTCTCAGCCATCTGCAAGTCACGCACATTGCTGCGCTGACAAGCCGCTTTGATACGCTGCGTTTGATCCGTCATCCCCGCCTGGAGACCATCAATATCAATGATGAGCACTGCCTCGGCATCCAGTGGATAGCCGGCCTGCATTGACTTCTCTACCGCTTGGATGAGCAGTCTGTCCATCATTTCCAAGCTGGCCGGCACCAAGCCATCAGCAATAATGTTAGACACTGCCTGGCTGGCGTCATTGAGGTCATTGAAGATAGCCAGAATAGTCGTTACTGTCTCGGGCAGGGGCATTATCCGGCAGGTTATCTGGGTGACCACGCCCAGTGTTCCCTCGCTACCCACCAGCAGACCGGTCAGATCGTAGCCCAGTTGGTCGCGAGTCGGCCCTCCGGTGTGCAGCATCTGACCAGTGGGCAGCACCACCTCCAACCCCAATATGTGATTGGTAGTCACTCCGTATTTCAAACAGTGGGGACCACCGGAGTTCTCAGCGACGTTGCCGCCCAGAGTACAGACTCCTTCACTGGCCGGATCCGGCGCATAGAAGTACCCGGCCTTAGCTACTGCATTCTGAAGGTCAAGGTTGACCACACCGGGCTGTACTACCGCGTAGAGGTTATCGTAGTCAATCGCGAGGATTTGGTTCATTCGGGCGTGGCCGATTACTACCCCGCCGGCCATGGGAAGCGGGCCTCCTGAGAGGCTGGTCCCCGCCCCGCGTGGGGTGAACGGCACGCCGCGGGCGGCGCAGGCCTTCACCACAGCTACCACCTCATCAGCGGTCTCTGGCAACACCACTGCCTCGGGCAGAGCCTCGTCCTGGGCCCCATCATACTTGTACAGATGCAGCGAGACCCGATCAGCCAATACCCGGTCAGGCGGCAGAATTTCCCGCAGTCTTTCAGTCAACTCATCTACTACAGTCATCGTCTGCATGTCACTTTACTGGAAAGTATGGAAGCCCGCGCTACAATATTTGCCTTAGTGCGCTCAGCAGCAGCATCACGTTGTTTTCGGTACTGGTGTAGCCCATCAGTCCTATTCGCCAGATGCGTCCCTTCAGGTCACCCAGGCCCCCGCCGATTTCCAGGCTGAAGCGCTCCAGTAGCTCCCGCCGCACCGATGCATCATCTACCCCGGGGGGAATCTTTACCGCGTTCAGCGGCCATAGGCGGTATGCCGGAGCCGCCAGCATCTCCAGACCCATATCTTCCAAGCCCGCCACCAGCAGCTTATGATTGTGTTTATGTCGCTGCCAGCGATTATCAAGGCCCTCCTCCAATATCAGCCTCAACCCTTCGTGAAAGCCGTAGAGCATATTGATGGGGGCGGTATGGTGGTAACTACGTGCCTGGCCCCAGTACTCCCGCACCATAGCCATATCCAGATACCAGCTCGACACCTTGCTGCTGCGATTCTCCAGGGCACAGATGGCCTGGTCAGAGAAAGTCACCGGCGACAGGCCCGGGGGAATGCTCAGACATTTCTGCGTCCCCGAATAACACGCATCAATCCCCCACTCATCCACTTTCACCGGGTGGCCACCCAACGAGGTGACAGTGTCCACTACCAGTAGGGCATCATGCTCGTGGGTCATCTGGCTAATCTCTTCCAACGGCTGCAGAATGCCTGTGGAGGTCTCCGCGTGTACTATGGCCACCAGCTTGGTCTGACCAGCATCCAGAGCCTGGCGGACCTGCTCAGGGTTAATAGGCTCTCCCCACGGCGCCTGGACCTCCACTACTTCCCCGCCGTTACGGTCGGCGATGTCCGCCATGCGCTGGCCAAAGACACCGTTAACACAGATCACGCAGCGATCCCCGGGCTCAATCAGGTTACACAGACAGGCCTCCATCCCCGCGCTGCCGGTGCCCGACACCGGGAAAGTGAGTTCATTACCGGTGAGCATAACCTGCTTGAGCATGGCCTTGATTTCGTCCATGATAGTGATGAAGCCCGGATCCAGATGCCCGATGGTGGGCAGGGCCATGGCCTGCAGCACCCGCGGATGTACGTTGCTGGGTCCCGGTCCCATCAAAATCCGGGATGGCGGATTAAGTACTCCTACAGAATCGCCCATACAAAAATCCCTCCCGGTTGTATGCTGACAATGTGATGAACTGCACAGAATAATAAGGCTGGCTCACTGAACTTGCTGTATCAATAAAACCTGCTGTAGCCTTCGGGAAGATAGCTACTGCCTACTCAGTCGCGATTTTCAAATTAGCTCAGCGGACTACGGCACTGCAGCGGACGCGCTTACTTGGGTTGGTGATGGGAACTGGATATGCTGGTTGATTTGGGCGGTTCTGAGGATCGCCTGGCGCATCTCGTCAGCTATCTGCATTAGTTTAGCCTGAGACAAGCGCTTTTTCAGCTCCTCGCGGATCTCCTCAAACGGCGGAGTAGCTTGCTCCTGATAGGCTTCACGCTGGAGGATATGATAGCCCATTTGGGTGCGGACGACCGGGCTGATTTCTCCATCCTGGGTGAGTTCAAAAGCTGCCTGCTGTAGCGCGTCCTCACCCCGCACTACAAAACCGATTAGCCCCTTGTTGTCCCGCCCATACGGGTCAATGGAATAGCGGCGGGCAGCCTCGGCAAAAGTTATCCGTCCCGCCACAATATCACTTCTAATCTCCTCGGCCTTCTCCGGGGTGGTTACGCAGACATGACTGATCTTCATGGCCTCGGGTTGCTCCAGATCATCCTGGTGGGTGTCGTAGTACTGACGCAGTTCTTGCTCGCTTACTTGAGCCTTGTCCTCTACCATTGCCTCAAGCATCATTTGCAGTTCAATGCGCTCGCGGAAAGTCTCAGCATTAATATGTTGCTGAGCCAACCAAACAGCGAACACCTCATCAGATGGACCACCGCTGCGGGTACGGTTAACGATCTGTTGCTGAGCTTGCTCATAACGAGCATTGACCTGTTCGGGCGAGATAACAATACCCCGCTGATCGGTCTCCTGGCGGATAGCCAGGGCCTCGATCATACTTTGCAGTACCAGAAAGCCATAGCGATTCTTCAGGGTCTCAATAAACTCACTCTCCCAGATTTCTTCTCCGTTGACGTCGGCTACAACCGTCTGTGCTGCCCTAACCGGACAGGCGGAAATGATTACCACTGCCACAATTGATAGCAAAGCTGTCAAGCAATTCCTGTTCATAAATATCTACGCTCCTTGTAAGCATAGCCGGCTGATAGCAGCAGCCGTTGTTGGCTCTATCTGGCTCCCCGGAGCTGGTGCGGGGATTATGGCCTGGCCGGCTTCCACTATCACCGCAGTACCCAACTCCTCGGACAACTGCTTAAACCGCTGCAAGATCTCAGTCCGTCGCGGCTCTACCGCGTATTCGGGACCCAACCGGGACCGCGGTATCCACACCGGCTTCATCTCCACTCGCCACCCGCGGCCCTCGGTATAGTATAAAGTGAACAAACCACTCTCCATCCGCTCCCCGGCCCGTTGATCAAATATGAAGTTGCCCATACTATACAGGATGGGACAGCGTTGGTATATCTCCACACCTTGCAACACGTGGGGGTGATGCCCCAGCACGACATCTGCCCCGGCATCAACGCTCACATGCGCTACTTCCACCTGCCGCGAGGTGGGATGGCGATGGTACTCCACTCCCCAATGATATGAGACAGTTAGCAGGTCACATTTGTTCTTTGCTGCGGCAATCTCAGCCCGCAAATTAGTCAGGTCGCTATCTACTTTGGAGTCGGAACCATGGCCGAAATTCAGGTCAGTATAGGCCAGAAACCCGAGTCGCAGTCCCGCGATATCAAAGAAGACAGGCTGCGAACCTTTTTCTTTCTCCCGGGCGGCACCTACGTATGCGATGTTGGCCTCCTCCAGGTGCTGCAAGGTTTGGAGCAGTCCGGCCCGGCCGGCGTTGAGAGTATGATTATTGGCCAGCGAGACAATGTCAAATCCGCCCAGCACCAGAACCTGCACCGTCTTGGGATCGGCGCGAAAGACCAGGTCCTCCCGTGGGGAGTGCGGCCCCACTGTGGAGAGCGGACATTCCAGATTACCGAAGGTGATATCTGCCTGTTTCAGCTGGGCAGCAACCTGTTCAATGATATAGGCACTGCCGTTCTGGTCTATTTTTTTGCCCACCGAGCGATCCAACATAATGTCGCCGACCGCCGCCAATGTCAGTTGCCGCGGGGGTGGTGGAGGGGCAGGAACACCAGCGTCCGCTGCCACCCGACCAGCCGGAGGTGGCTGGCAACCGCTCACCGCGAGGATGAGCAACATACACCCGTACCCAATTGGGATGCATGGTCGCCGCAGCGCAGTCATCAAATTTGCCAGTCGTAACATTAATGGGTGGACCTACCTGCTCACTATAATAACCCACCGGTATCGCTGCCGTCAAACTTTTGGAGTACAACAGCCAGGGCCGGCTCGGTCAATTCATTGGAGTGATATATGGGTTGGGTAGCAGGTAATCACTTGTCCTTAACGAAATAATGGTAGACCAATTATGCGGCGCAACGCCACAATCGCCATTCTGTTTCTGCTCGTCTTCGGCCTGATACTGTACTGGAAGGTACTGATAGTCGGGCAGGTGTTTTTCTGGCACGATGTTAGTATCGCTTATATGCCGCTGCGTAAGCTGGCCCAGGCGGCCATCCAGCAGGGCCAATTGCCGGTATGGACCCTGCAATTGGGATGTGGCTTTCCGCTGCTGGCCGAGGGCCAGGCAGGCACCTTCTACCCGCTGCACCTCATCGGCTACCTGGGCTTGCCCTATTATCACACCTATTCGCTGATGGTCTATCTCCATTGCCTGTTAGCCGCGGTTTTTGCGGCACTGCTCGCCCGGCGCGTGGGTCTGGGCTGGTCAGGGGCTGTCATTGCCGGGCTGGTGTACGGCTACTCTGGTTACTTCGTTAGCAAGGTTCTGTTTATCACTGTTCTGGAGACCGGGGCCTGGCTGCCGCTGGTCCTATATCTGCTGCTGGGTGGATTGGAAACCGCTAACTGGCGTTATTTTCTGGGAGGCGGGCTGATTTTCGCGATATCCATACTCGGCGGCCATCCACAGATTGTGTTTTACTCGGTGCTTGCCATAGGGACCTTGGCAATTGCATATCTATTGGGGCACCGACAGACCCCCGTGGGGCGGCGAGCGGGAAGAGCCGTGGTCGGGACTGCCCTGCTGCTGGCGATAGGGGCAGGCTTGGCGGCGGTTCAGTTACTGCCGACTTACAAGCTGGCTCAGTTCGCTGAGCGGCGCACCGAAGTTACGCCCGCGTATCTACGATCGCTGGGAATGAGTCCTCGTAACCTGGCCTATTTCGTTCATCCTTACATATTGGGTTCGTATGCCGAAAACAACTATTTTGGCCGCGATCACTATTATGAGGTCTGCGGGTATGCCGGTGGCATTACCTTAGTGTTGGCCATTGTCGGCTTGACTGCGGAGCGGGCTGGAGGCAAGTACCGGTGGTATTTTGCTTTCCTGGTCACATTTGGCATTTTAATGGCCCTGGCTATGTGCAAACCCCTCTATGACATATTGCCCAGGATGCCGGGCTTCAATCTGTTCCGCGCCCCGGGCCGATACCTGATGCTGTCTACTCTCGGCCTGGCGATGCTGGCTGGGGGTGGCCTGGACTCCCTATCTGGTGTTGGAGGCAGGCGTCAGGCGCGGCGACTGGCCGGGTGGTGTCTGCTTACGGTACTGGCAGCAGTCAGTCTCATAATCGTGCTGGACATTGGCCAGGGACCACTTACTAAAGGTCTCGCCCAGCAAATGCCATCCACTGAGGGGCCGCGGAGAATTCCACTTACTGACGCCCAGATATACCAAAAAGCCCAGGTCAAGTACCAATTCTTCCGGCAGCGGCTTAGCCTGGCCGACCCAGTCTGGCAAGCTTTCATAATTGGAACGGCGGTCGTTGGCGTAGCCGCGTGGCTAGTCGGTGCCGGTCTGATAGGCTATCAGGCAGGGGCAGTGGCGACCATAAGTGTTCTGGCCTGGCAGTTGCTGGTCTTCGGACTGCCCCACAATGCGACAGCATCAACCAGTTTTTTCACGGAAGTACCTCGCACTGCCCAGATAATCCGCGCCGATGCCCAGCCCGGGCGTCAGTATATGGATCCGCGTCTGAGCATACAGGAATCCATCTACTATGTAAACTTCACTCCGCCAGAGTACCCGGGTTGGGTGGAGGGCGATGTGGAGCCATACTTTAAGGAGCGGGAAATATTGCGCCCCAACACTGCGGTACTGTATGATATCACCGCGGTTGAGGCCCAGTACGCCCTAAACACTCAGCGGCAGCACCACTTGTTAGAGGAAGTCGTGCCGTCGGCGCTGGCCGGCTCACCTGATGAAGTGAGCTGTGCGCTGCAGATTCTGCGTATGCTCAACGTGGAGTACTTAGTGAGTGTGCCGGAATTGACTTCGCCACGCGTGCAGATAATGATGCATCAGCCAGAATATTGCCTGTATCGGCTTGAAGAACCGATGCCTTTGGTGTGGGTAGCTGAGCGTGTCATACCTTGTAGCTCAGGGGAAGAAGCGCTTAATTATTTGCGTTTCACGCGATTTGATCCAACACGAGTTACCCTGGTAGAGGGTCCGCCTGGTGATGTCCTTAATCGCCAAGGAAAGGGAAGTGCTGAGCTGGTGAAGATTACGGAGGGGCAGGTGGCAGCGATGGTCAACAGTAGTGATAAGGCTATGCTGGTCATCTCGGTGGCCTATAATCCTAACCTGGTGGCTCGCGTGGATGGGGAAGTAGCCCCCATTTACCGGAGTAATTACATCCTCTGCGGGATACCTGTGCCCGCCGGCAATCACCGGGTTACCCTAGAGTACAATGCCCGGTCTGTGCGACTCGGCGGTCTTATCTCGCTGATGGCCCTTGCCTTGACTGGTATACTGTGGACGGCAACGCGGTGGTTACGAGTATGAGTGTCTGCCGCTTGACCTGCACCGTGACGCTATCAATGCTGCTGTTGGCATTCACTGGTGGTCACATATCCTGGGGCAATCCTGGCAGCCAGGCCAGCCATTCGGGGCCGGTATTTGTGGGGGTGCGCTATGACGACTACTGTGGAGCCCCCGTATCAGGCCCAGACACGCGACTGGTGACGGAGCGGGAGCTGTTTGATGTTTTTCACCGTGTCGGTCTGGTGCCCACGGTGTCTGTAATTCCCAACGCCAGTACCTACGACGGTGAGAAGATCGCCCCGTGGGAGTCGGCGACTAACCAGGACAGAATTAAGCTCATCAAGCAACTGCTTGCCAACAATCAGATTGAAGTGGCTATGCATGGCTACACCCATGAGTATTTAGTGCAGCAGCCTCTACCCTCAGAATTCGCAGGCCTGCCTGCCCAGGCTCAGCGCCAACGTATACAAGTAGGCAAGGCAATAATGGAAGAGGCCTTAGGAGTTGACATCCACATCTTTGTGCCCCCTAACAATACCTACGATGTAGCCACCCTTAATGTGCTGGCTGAAGGTGGCTTCTCCATCATCTCCGGGCATTGCGCCCACGGAGCATCCTGTCGGGAGGATTTGCTCTACGCGCCCGTCAGTTGTCAGTGGTGGGAGTTGGAGGCAACCGTCAAGAATGCTTGCCAGTACCCCGGCCCAACGATCGTCATCTCTATGCTGCACCCATTTGAGGTAAAGCACGACGGAGCCAGTGACAAGCCCACTGTTGGCGAAATTGAGGCGACACTCATGCGCATCAAGCGTATTCCCGGTGTCAAGTTCACTAATATTGGGCAGATAGCCGCCCAGTCCCCGGACCTGGTAGCGGCCTCGCATTTGGAAGCCAGTGCTCGCCTGCACCGGCTCTTTCAGTCTCCAAGTCTGGGCGGAATCCTAAAATCGGCCATGGGAGGCCGGACACGGTGGGCCTACTGGCCAGAGTCGGTCTATCGGAGGGGGGCATGGATACTGTGGCTGCCATATGTGGCCGGGATTGTTATCGGCGTGATAGCCGGACTAATCATTGGGTGGTGGACTGGGGGTTGGCGGACCGGGCGCTGGGCAGTGGCGGGTATAATACTGTTGGGCTCGGTATGGTGGGCGGTTGAGAGCAAACTGTGCTCTATTTCACTTGCCAGCGCTGGCTATGGTGCAGGCCCGCGCATACAATTCGCCATAACCGCATTACTGGCGGCGGCATTCGTGTTATTAATGTACTTATCAATGGGTATCATAAAACCAAAAGATAGCGACAGGGAGACGAACAGTGCCGCCTAAGATATCTATTGTCTACCCGATGTACAATGAAGAAGAGAATATTCACCCGGCAGTACAGATGGCTACTGAAGTTCTGGGGCCGCTAACTGATGGAAATTATGAAGTAGTTATCGTCAATGATGCCAGCACCGATCGCACCGGTGAAATCGCCGAGGAAATGGCCGCTGCCGACCGCCATATCCGTCCCGTCCATCACGAGGTCAACCGTACTTTAGGCGGGGCGATAAGAACGGGGCTGACCCACAGCCGAGGAGATGCCGTGCTCTATATGGATGCAGATTTGCCTTGTGATCTGGCCTATATTCGCGACGCCCTGCCTGAGCTGGACCACGCTGATGTTGTAATTGGCTATCGCACTAACCGCCACGAAGGTATCAAGCGGTGGATATACACCCGGACCTATAACTTCTTAGTTCGGCATCTATTCGGTATCCGAGTCAAAGACGTAAATTGCGGTTTCAAGCTGTTCAAACGGGAAGTAGTGGAGGCTATGGAGCTGCGCTCAGAGGGCTCGTTCATTGATGCCGAGATGCTGGCCGAGACTATTCGGGCCGGTTACAGCATAGCGCAGATACCAGTGGAATATCGGGCGCGGATTGCGGGGGAGTCTACCTTAGCCCGGCCCAGTGTCATTCTTAAAATATTCTCCGAACTTTACCAGTACTGGTGTCGTCGTCGCGGCGCCCCAAGGAGAGCCAATAATGATTAGAACAGCAATGATAATAGGTTGTATACTATTCGCTGGCGGCGGCAATCTGCTGCTAAAGGCAGGGATGTCGCATGTCGGCAGTGTGGCCGAGACCCAACTGCCAGTGGCTGCGTATATTCTCCAGACCATCTCCCAGCCCACGATACTGATTGGAGTTGTGCTCTACGTTGTTTCCTTTGTAATGTGGCTGTCGCTGTTGTCAATGATGGAAATCAGCGCCGTCTACCCCATATTTGTCAGCGCAGCTTTTCTGGTAGTTATGAGCGGCTCGGTGGTGTGGTTCAAAGAGGATGTAAACACGCTGCGCATCATCGGCACGATGGTAGTAGTCCTGGGAATCTTCCTGGTCAGTCGGTCATAACAGGCCACCAACTCGGTAGCTGTGCTCTCCGTCCTCATCCACCACTGAAGTACATAATCATCACTACTGCTGCCACATAGAGAATCACATTGGCCAGCAGCGGCCCATCAGTCAGCAGTACCCGGTCCGGCGCATCCCCCTGATTTTTCTGATGCACCAAATACAGGTAGCGGAAGATGCCATAGATGACAAAGGGGATAGTATAAATCAGGTTCTGGGTGCCTAACTCCTCCACGGTGCGTTCACTGATGGTGTAGAGGCAGTAGGACATAAACGTGGAGGCGGTCACCACGGCAATCATCTGATCCAGCAGGTATGAGCTGTATTCCCCCAGGATCGCTCGATGCTGGGTAGCAGCTCCCTCTAACATTATCAACTCCTGGCGCCGTTTGGCCAGTACCAGGAACAGGGCCAGTAGAATAGTGCAGATTACCAGCCAGGGCGATATCTCCACCTGGATGGCCGTTGCCCCGGCTACGGCGCGCAATACGTACCCAATGGCCACAGTTAACACGTCAATTATGACAATGTGCTTCAGACCGAAGTTGTAGGCCAGAGTCAATGCCAGATAACCGGCAGCGATCATTCCAGTTTCCTGGTTTATCTGGAAAGTACCCAGCAGGCCTATCGCCGCCAGTATCAAGGCAGCTATCAAGGCGAATGGGGGGGAGATTATTCCGGCAGCCAGTGGGCGCCGGCACTTGATGGGATGGTTGCGGTCTTCCTCAATATCGTGCAGGTCATTGATGAGATAGACACTACTGGAAAGCAGGCAGAAGAAAACGAAAGCGACCATCGCAGTGGCAACGGAGAAGGAGTCGTCCAGGCGCTGGGCAAAAATCAACGCCGCAAAGAGCAGTAGATTCTTAGTCCATTGCTTGGGACGCATCGCCCGCAGCAGTCCGATTGCCGTTTTCATTAACTCTGATTACTCCTCCCATAGTTTGTATGATTCAATAAGAAAGCCATTCTCGGTCCGATTCTGCTCGGAGCAAGGAATACTCTCCTCCTACGATTCGGGCAAAGGCCGTAGCAAGGGAAACAAGATAACTTCACGCAGATTAGGCTGGTCAGTCAATATCATCACCAGCCGATCAATGCCCAGGCCTAACCCACCAGTGGGAGGCATACCATACTCTAATGCCGTCAAGAAGTCCTCATCCAGCGGGTGGGTTTCCAGGGCACCGGCCTCCCGGGCGCGCACTTGCTGCTGGAAGCGGGCCCGCTGGTCCAGCGGATCGTTCAGCTCACTGAAGGCGTTGCCCACTTCCTCGCCCCCGATAAAGGGCTCAAATCGGGCAGTAAGCTGGGGGGCGTCGAGCTTGCGCTTCGCCAGCGGCGACATCTCCACGGGATAGTCAGTTACGAATGTGGGCTGTATCAAATTGGGCTGGACGTAGCGGTCAAAGGTCTTCTCAATGATGTGGGCCCGCGTCTCCTGAGAAATGTCGCCCAATTCCAGACCGGCGGCCGCCTGCTGTGCCTCTTCGGTGGTTAGGGTAGCGCTGAAGTCAATGCCGGTGTGCTCAGTGATGATTTCCAGCAGCGCCCGGCGCGGCCACGGAGGCGTCAAATCAATTTCATGGCCCTGGTAAGTGCACTGTAGGTCTCCATGGGCCGTCTCGCACATCGCTCCAATTAGCCCTTCGGTAAGGGTCATCATATCCTGGTAATTAGCATAGGCCTGGTAGAGCTCCAGGAGGGTGAACTCCGGATTGTGGCGAGTGTCTATTCCTTCGTTGCGGAATACCGGTCCCATCTCAAATACTCGTTCCAGGCCACCGACTATCAGTCGTTTCAAGTATAGCTCCGGGGCAATGCGCATATAAAGCTTCATATCTAGCGCATTATGGTGAGTAGTAAACGGCTGGGCAAAGGCACCCCCATATAGGGGCTGAAGTACCGGTGTATCTACCTCCAGAAAGTCTCGCTGGGTCAAATACTTTCGCGCTGCCTCAATTATGCGGCTGCGGGTCTCAAAAATCTGCCGAGTTTGCTCATTGGCTAACAAATCAAGATACCGTTGCCGGTAGCGCAGCTCAGTATTTTGCAAACCGTGAAATTTCTCAGGTAGGGGCCGGAGGGCCTTAGCCAGCAGTACAAACTCCTCTACCTTCACCGTGATCTCGCCACTGCGCGTCTTGAACAATACCCCGGAGACACCCAATATATCTCCCAGGTCCAGGTCAGCAAACTGTTCAAAGCTCGTCTCACCTAATACATCCTGGCGGGCATAAACCTGTATCTTGCCACTGCTATCCTGCAAATCGGCAAAAATTGCCCCCCCGTGACTGCGGAGAGCTACCACCCGGCCCGCTGCCGCGACTTGCTCGTCTTCCAGACTGTCAAACTCAGCCGTCAACGCGGCCGCAGTATGGCTGCGTTCATACTTATCATGGGCAAACGGGTCCCCACCTTTAGCTTGCAGTCGCTGTAGTTTCTCTAACCGCTGCTGGCGTTGATTAGAAGGTTCTGTCATAGGATACTCCTTTTATCCACCATTGCCGGTCTCGTATCAGCAGTTAACTAACTCTGCCGGTACTTGTACTGGCTACCGGCGCGCCTGCCGTCTGACTTTGTCAATCTGCTCCTCGGTGACTGGTCGCTCAAAGGAGCGGAAGCCGGCCAAACCAAAGCCGTGCTTCTGGGCCAGCCGGGCAATCTCCCGCACCCGACTCAGTTCCAGATGACGGCCCAAAGAATAGTCCTCGCATCGGCCTTCCAGGGCCAGGATCATCGTCTCTGCCATACAAGCGTAGGCCGTCTGAGGTGGGAATCCAAAGTCAAGGTTGAATTCAACATCGCCAGGGATCGACACTACTCCACCTTCAATCACCAGTACATCCTCCCGCTGCTGGGCAACCTGCTGGGAGACATCCCGGGGCCGGGCCACATCACACACTACTGCCCCGGGTTTCAGCATCTCCGGTTGGATGATACTGTCTACTGCCGAAGTGACGGTAATCACTATATTAGCATCCCGCAGTGCTTGGTTTATGTCGGTCTGTATATCTACCTGGCTGCCGCCCAGGGACAATGTATCAGCCAATTCTTCCAGCACTGGGCGGCGCCGGGCCGCCAGAGTCAATGCCCCCACCTGGGGAGCCAGCAATTGGGCACACACCCGACCGATGGACCCGGTAGCACCCAAGACGGTCGCGCGGGCTTGGCGCGGCGCAATGCCCACCATCTCTGCCGCCTCCAGAGCTGCCTGGACCGCGGTGGCTACCGTATAGCTATTACCGGTAGTCACACCGATATCCAGGGCCTGGGCTACGGTAATGCCAGCATCACCAACTATCGAGGTGAATGCACCCAGCCCGACAATCTCAGCCCCCAACTGTTGGGCCAGTTTGCCGGCTTGGACAATATTGTTGATGGCTTCCTGAGGGTCGGCCTCAGTGAATTGCCGCGCTGTGAGTGGACAGCCCACAAACCACCCCTGGGTAGTGGCTCCGGTCGCCGAACGAATGCCGGATATATGGCTGACCAACTGGGGTGACATCCGTTTCATGATCCAGTGTATGAGGCCTTCTGGCAGCCACCGGGCAAGAGGATACTTGCGGGCTACATCGGCCACATTCAGCGGATGGATGATGAAGGCAAAGGGATGCAGTTTTATGTGTCCTCGCTTTCTGAATACTCACCAAGTGGTACCGTCAGGTCGCGCACCACCGGCTGCCAGTTCATTCGGCGGGCTAACTCCATATACTGTTCTGCGCTTATCTGACCGGGCGGCTGGCCAATTAAGGTTACAAAGACCCCCTCCATTACATTGGTGGCGAAACTGCGCTCTTCAATGACCGGGGTAGTCGTAATCAACAGGTGCACGCCCCGATCGCGCAGCAGAGCAACGTCTTCTTCCGTGGTGCTGTTGGTGATAATTATCTTGCCGGTCAGCTTATCGGGCAGATGGCGGCGGATGATCAGAAAATCGCCAGCGATGACGTCGGCCCACTGGTAGCAGGACTCCCATTTCGGCACGATTTCGTCCTGCTTGCCGCCAGTAGGATATAGCCAGCGAAAGGGCAATCGCGTAGCCACCGGCAGTAGCAGCAATGCTATGATGTCCAGCGAGCGGGTGCTCCGCAGCCGAATGGGCAAGCCCAGGTTAAACATAAGATCGCCGAGAATGTATGGCCCTGCGAGTTTAGCAATAGCCTCGGTCATCCCGAAGCGGTCAGTGGCACAGACCACCAGGGTCTTGGATTGGCTAAAGTCGACAGTGCCCTGTCGCTGCAAGATATTGATAGTTTGTCTCTCCAAGGTGTCTTTCAGTCCTGCTCCGTCCACTACTGGCGTCTGTTTGATCCGCCTGACGATCTGCTGAATCTGGCGAAAAGGATAGAACCGACCGCCCCAATGCAAGCCTATATTAGTGCCACCGATGCACAGGCAATCCACGTGACCATCGTTCTCCCCCAGAAAGCTGGCAAATCGCTGCAAATCTCCGTCCGTTCCTCGTCGCTCCAGAAGAAAACGCTCACCAAGCATTTCTACCTCGGCGGTCTTATCCCGGCGCGACGAGCCCAGACTTATGCTCAATATGTGTTTCATCGGTGCTGCTGCCTGTCCTGGCTGTGGGTCAGGCGCAACCCGTCCAGAGTCAGCATTACTTCTACACTCATCGCCGTCTGGCAGAGAGGAGCAATTTGGGGGGCATCGCCCCCGGTGGCTACCACCGGCGCTTCATCTGCCAGATATTGCTGCATAACAGCCACCAGCCGGTCGGCTGCCCCGGCCAGACCATAGTGGAGGCCCAAGGATAGACATTCTCTGGTCGAGTGCCCGGGCTGGGCAATGACAGTATCCTTCGCCATGCCTGCCGCGTCAGCCTCTATCTGCAGGTGAGGTGTCAAGTCTGCAATGCCCCTTCGGGATGCTGGCAGCCCCGGGGCAATGGCGCCACCCAGAAAAACGCCATCGGCTGAGACTGCATCACAGGTCAGGCAACTGCCGAAATCCAGCATTACAACTGGGCAACCGTGCATTTGAATTGCGGCCAGAGCATTAGCTAATCTGTCCTGGCCTATCTGGGCAGGATCATGGTATTGGGTAGGAAGATCAGCCAGGAAATCCCGACCCATAATCTGGATGTTAGTATTCAGAAGCGTCTGGGCCAGCTCTACTGCTGCTGCTGTCTTGGCGGGCGCGGAAACGCATACCACCGCCTGCTGACAACCATCAGATGACAGTCCGGCGGCCGCCAGTTGTTGCGCAATAACCGGCTCTCCGTCCGGCGTATCAAGCTCATGGACGCTTACCCGCTGGGCAGTGTGCCACTGATGCTCAGCCCACGCGCCCCAGTGCAAGGTCCAGTTGCCCCAATCAGCATACCATATCCATTTCATGGCAGGAGTATGGTCTCGCTCTCAAATCGGCTCGGGCGGGCAGATTGGCTGGCTGCTAACTTCACTACCGCCTGGCCATAAGGTGGGGCACAACACACCGTTACTGTGCCTACCTGGTCAATCTGTGGCTCGGCAGGGTGGCTGTGCCCGCTTAATATTAGGTCAATCTCAGTGAAAGTTTCGGCCAGTTGAATGCTCTCCTCCCACGTCAGGTGACTGAGGGCAATCAGCCAGTGAACTTCAGAGCGCAGAGCGTCTACCGCCTCGGCTGCTGCCTGCTGCCAGGGCACAAACCGCATATCCGAGAATATCTCCCCCCATGATCCCGGCTTAATCATCATCGGCGTCAGCCCGAAGATACCGACCTTGTCACCCGGGGGCGACGAAACAGTCACCCACGGCTCAATAGGATGCAGGCTGCCGTGCAGCGCCCGTAGATTCGCGGTCACGACGTGAAACTGCGCGGGGGCCATTTCTCTAAGCAATGCCCGCCGGCGGAAAAAATACTCACGATTGCCCACTGCCATAGCGGCGTAACCAGCATAATTCATACGGGTTAGCACCGCTGGCTTAAATAAAGGTACCCACACATTCGGCACACTAAGGGCATCGCCACTATCCAGCAACAACGCCGCGTGTTGTTGGCGCAGGGCGCGCAACCGCTCTGCTGCGGCCTGACTGAGCCGATTATGTAGGTCCGCGGTATGAAGGACGGTCAGAGTTGCCATGAGTGCTGGTGCTGTCGTCAGTGTCGGTGCGGGTAGCATATACGCACAGCTATTCCTGCTTAGAGCAACCCTGCCTTGACCAGGTCCTGGATATCAATAATGCCTACCGCTCGACCTTGCTCATCAACTACCGGCAGATTATCAAACTGGTGCTGCTCCATAATCCGGGCTGTCTCCACGGCTAACATATCTGGTTGACAGGTGGTAGGGTTAGCGGTCATCACTTCGGAGACCGGCTGGGTCATAACGGCGTTGCGATCCTCAATTTCCTGCATCAGGCGGCGAAAGTCACCATCGGTGAACAGCCCGCACAGTCCTCCCTGCTCATCAACTACGCTCACCACTCCCCGCAGCGGCGCCTGGGTCATAGTAAGTAATGCCTCCAGCACCGTGGCTGTGAGGGGAACAGTGGGATTATCCTTGCCACTGTGCATGATATCGCTGACCCGCATCAATACCCGCCGCCCCAGTGCTCCCCCCGGGTGAGAGGCGGCATAGTCTTCGACAGTGAACCCCCGGGCGGCCATCGTCGCCATAGCTAAGGCATCTCCCAAAGCCATAGCCGCAGTAGTACTGGCGGTCGGGGCCAGTCCCAGCGGACACGCCTCGCGCTGTACCGACGCATCCAAAACGATGTCGGCCTCCTCACTGAGGGTGGAGGAGACATTGCCACACATAGCGATGATGTTGCCGCCCCGACGCTTAATTAGGGGCAATAGTTGCAGCACTTCGTCGGTTTCCCCGCTGTTAGACACGATAATAACCACATCAGCGCTGCTCACCATCCCCAGGTCACCATGGACAGCATCGGTAGGATGCATAAAAAAAGCAGAGGTGCCCGTGCTGGCCAGTGTCCCGGCCAGCTTATGCGCCACCGCTCCTGACTTGCCCACTCCGGTCACCACCACTTGTCCTTCGGTATTAAGTAGTAGATTCACAGCCCGCACGAACTTGTCATCCAGCCGTCCTTCCACGGCGGCCAGGGCCTGGCGCTCAATGCCTAAAGTCTGTTGGGCTTGTTGTAGGATTTGTTCTTCGGTCATGTTGCTCCCTGAGATTCCCCCCACAGCAGCTCAAACATCTGTTGCAGAACATCCAGTATAGCAGGCAATTGGGCCAACGGCAACATATTAGGCCCATCACAGGGGGCCTGGTCGGGATCAGGATGAACCTCCAGAAATAGGCCGTCTACACCGGCGGCCACGGCTGCCCGGGCCAGGGTGGTGACAAACTCGTGCTGGCCGCCCGACGCACCGCCAGCCCCGCCGGGAAGCTGGACGCTGTGGGTAGCATCAAATACTACCGGATAGCCGAACTGGCGCATTATCGCCAGCCCGCGCATGTCCACTACCAGGTTATTATAGCCAAAGCTGGTGCCGCGCTCGGTAACCATGACTCGCTCATTGCCGGTAGAGGTGACCTTCTCAATACAGTACTGGATATCGGTAGGGGAGAGGAACTGGCCCTTTTTTATGTTCACCGGCAAGCCGGTCTCCCCGGCAGCCACCAGCAGGTCGGTCTGGCGGGACAGGAAGGCAGGGACCTGGAGAATATCGGCTACCTGGGCCACTTCCTGGACCTGGATTGTCTCATGAACGTCAGTCAGCAGCGGCAACCCGGTTGCCTCCTTGACACGGGCCAGTATCTCCAGCCCTTCCCGCCATCCGGGCCCGCGGGACGATTCAAGGGACGTACGATTAGCCTTATCATAGGATGCCTTGAAGGCAACGGGTATGTCGCGTTCGGCGGCAATCTCACCCACCTGCTGGGCAATGCCGACGGTGGTTTGATAATCTTCCACCAGGCACGGACCAGCAATCAAGGCCAGCCGGCCATCACCAATGCTGAAGGCGCCATCGTCGGTAGCCACGGTTTTGACTGCGGGCAACTTCACTGTTGCTCCTCCAGAAGAGCGCGCACGCGCTGCAAATCCTCAGGTGTATCTACGCCGATGGGCGAATAATCCACCTGAATCACCTTAATCCGACAGCCATTCTCCAGCGCCCGAAGCTGTTCTAATCTCTCCGTCTTCTCCAGCGGTGTCTGGGGCAAAGACGCCAGCCACAGCAGCGTCTGCCGCCGGTAGCCGTACAGGCCAATATGCTTCAAAGGCCATAGGCCTGATTCGGGATGCTGTCGGGGTTTATTATCAGGCCACGGGGCATCTGTGTCAAGTCGGAAGAAGGGCAGCGGTGCCCGCGAGAAGTACAGAGCAAAGCCGTCCGCATCTACGACTACTTTTACGACCGACGGGTCCAGGTGCTCGCGCAGAGACCTAATAGGAGTGGACAGAGTGCTCATAGCAAGGGAGGAGTCAGCAATAAATGGCTGGACAGCGGCATCAATCGCTGCCGGCTCAATGAGGGGCTCATCGCCCTGGATATTGATTACCACATCGCAGGCAAGGTCCTGGGCCACTTCGGCCACCCGGTCGGTGCCTGACTTGTGCTCCGCCGACGTCATCACCACCTGGCCCCCAAACCCGGCCACGGCGGCCATTATCCGCTGATCATCAGTGGCCACTATCAGGTCCTGGAGAGTTTCCGCTTGGCAGGCCCTTTCGTAGACGTGTTGTATCATGGGCTTGCCGGCGATGTCGGCTAATACTTTTCCTTCCAGCCGCGTAGACCCGTAGTGGGCGGGTATTATGCCGATTATGTTCATAGGGTGCTCCTTGCTTCGGGTTCATCGGGCGGAACAAGCTCATCCAGCTCATACATACACAAGCCGCAGGCCAACAGGGCGGCGGTCTCGGCCCGCAAGATACGGCGGCCGAGACTGGCCTCCTGTAAGCCGGCAGTCACGGCCATCTCGGCTTCTTGGGCGCTGAACCCGCCTTCCGGCCCAACAAATAAGGCCAACTGGTTAGTGGGGCGAAGTTGAGTCAGTATGTTGCGCAGATTGCAGTTCTCACTCCCAGTGGCCCGGGCCGCGAATATTATGCCCGGACTGCCGCTGGCCTGCCATCGTTTGACCGCTTCCCCCAGAGGGAGGGGCAAGTGAACCTGGGGTATATTCATCCGCTCAGATTGCTGGGCTGCTTCCGCAGCAATCTCCTGCCAGCGCTGACGGCGAGCCGGAACTGCGTCGGGTGACAATTTCACCACCGTCCGTCCGGTAAAGAGTGGCACTATTTCGGCCACCCCCAGCTCCACTGTTTTCTGGATGACCAAGGGAAAGTTCTTGCCCTTGAGTATCGCCTGGTAGAGGGTCAGGACCAGTTGCGGCTCGGTCTGCCGTTGGACAGTGTGCACTATCCGACCGGCAACGTACTCACCACTGATCTGCTCTACCACCACGGTATGCTCCTGAGCAGCAGCTATCACCACTTGAAACTTATCTCCCACCCCCAAACGGAGAACGTGGGCCAGGTAGTGGGCATCGTCGCCCCTAACGTGGACCTGGTTACCATCTATGCTGTCCTCAGGAATGAATAGTCGTGCCATTAGCTAAAGTGGACTCCGCTTAGCAACTCGGCTCGTTTTCGCATCATTGGGCAATTAGACAGATCCAGTCCTGACGAGTCTCTACTCGGCAGACGGATAGCCCGACTGTCGCCAGCACCGCCTGCTGGTTGGGGGCCTCGGCGGCGATTATTCCCGAGGCCACCAGGTGACCGCCAGTAATCAGGTGGGAGGCAAATTCACCGGCCAGGGAAGCAATAGTGGGACCGTTTATGTTGGCCACAATCACATCAAAGCTCTCGGACACCGCGACCAGCCCATCGCTGTTAATGACTCGCACCATTTCCTGGACATTATTGTAGCGACAATTCTGCATAGCGGTCTGCGCGGCTACTGGGTCATTGTCTACGGCGAGTACTTCCCTGGCACCTAATTTGGCGGCAGCAATACTGAGGATACCTGAGCCACAGCCGATGTCGGCTACTATATGCCCGGGCTCCACGATGGACTCAAGGGCTTCCAGGCAAAGTTGGGTGGTCGGGTGTGTGCCAGTGCCAAAAGCCATTTGCGGGTCTAACTCAATAATTATGTCATCATCGTGGGCGGGAACCTGACCATTATCCGGCGGCCACTTCTCCCAGCGGGGCTTGATGACCAGACGCCGGCCGACCCGCAGTGGGTGATAGTAGCGTTGCCAGGCGGTGAGCCAGTCTTCCTCGGGAAGCGGCTCGGGTTGAGGCACAGGCAATGTACTTCCGGTCTCAGCAGCAAGCACCCCGAGAGTCCGTTCCAGTTTGTGCGAAGCTCTGTGGGCGGCCGCTTCGGTCTGAACGTAACCAGTGACTATGGCTTGCTCGCCACTCGGGTGAATACTCACCCCGCGGCCGGTGGCTTCAAAGATTAATGCACCAACGGATTCAGCCAGATCATCAGGAGTGAGCACTGATAGGTGAAACCAGCCGCCAGTAGAATCACTACTCTGAATCTCCCTGGCCTCCTCCCAATACCTCTTTCATCCGGGCGAGCAGACTGCTCTGATCACTATCAGCAGACTGCTGGAACTCGCGGGCCAATTCCTCCAATAGCTCTCTTTGCCGGGGAGTTAGCTGAGTGGGGGTGACGACGTAAATGTGCACAATCAGGTCGCCACGCCGCCCACCACCAAAACGCGGCAGCCCTTCCGAAGGCACTTTTAGTTCGGTACCGCTTGGGGTACCAGGTGGTATGCGGAGTGGGGTCTGACCTTGCAGGGTGGGCACCTCGACGTCCGCGCCCAGTGCGGCCTGAGGAAAGCTGACCCGCATCTCAGTGGTCAGGTCTTGCCCACGGCGCTGGAACACTTCGTGGGCGGCAATATGCACCCGAACGTGCAAATCGCCCGCCTGTCCACCAGGTATAGCGTTACCGGCGCCTTGTACTATCAGTTCGCGGCCAGCTTCAATACCGGGAGGTATCTCGATTTCCAATTCGGTGCGCTGGCGGGTAGCTCCCTGGCCATGGCACCTGCTGCATACTTGTTCGACTATCTCCCCGCGACCACCACAGTCCGGACAAGTACCAATTGTGGTCAGGCTGCCCAAAAAAGTCCGCCGGTGCTGGCGGACCTGGCCGGCACCCCCACAGGTTGGACATCGGCGTACCTGAGCGCCCGGCTCGGCCCCCGTTCCCTGGCAATGTTCGCAGAGGGCAATATGGGTGTACTCAACTTTAGAAGTGGTGCCGGTGAGCACTTCGCCAAGATCAACCGTAACTTCTACCTGCAGGCTCTGGCCGCGAGGCCGACCTGCTGGCTGGCCAAAAGACATATCACCAAAAGCTGACTGGAATATCTCGAAGATGTCAGGAAAACCGTCGCGGAAGAATTCGTCTATCGCCGCGTGACCACGCCAATCATACTGCTGGCGTTTTTGCGGATCCGACAGTACCGCGTAGGCTTCGCTTATGTGTTTGAAATTTTGCTCGGCCTGGGGATCGCCGTTATTGACGTCGGGATGATACTTGCGCGCCAGCCGCCGGTAGGCTTTCTTTAGCTCGGTACTGCTAACCGTGCGGTCAACCCCCAGGATTTCGTAATAGTCTTTAGGCACCTGGCAGCTCTCACCTCTAAACTACTTCGCCAGCCCGTCACTAATAACGGGACTACTATTCTTCCTCGTCCAATTCGTCTTCTGACCCTTCCTCCACCACTTCCTCCAGGTCACCGCGCTGGGTCAGGTAGTGACGCTCGTGCCGCTGGGGTACCCGGTCTTCTTCGCTCTCCTCACTGTCACCGACAATCACCTTACCGGCGGCAATTTCGTGCAGAGCTATGGTCAATGGGTTAGTGGAGTCTATTTCCACCAGGGGCCGGGCTCCATTCTTAATCTGTTGGGCTCGGCGAGCTGCTATCACCACGATATCGTATTTACTGCCGCCGCGTTCTAAATCTGTCGGCCAAGACGGCATTGCATCGGCACCTCCTGACTGCTAATAACACTATTCAGTCGAATACCATTAGGGGAGCCGTGCGATGTATACTTGCCACCGCTACGGCCTAAATCACTACCGGAGATTATCCGAGATGATCCACCATTAGGTGTACTGTTGAAACTATGCTCTGCAGGGAGTATACAACCTCCAGGCGCTGGTGTCAAATCTTGACGGCAGGCTCCGGGCAGCTACGGGGCCTCACTTCACCCATAACTGTGGCGGCAAGTCCGGTACGGTCAAGCTGCTTAATGACTGGGTCCGAATCACCGGAGGCAGTTACCAAAATCATGCCCACCCCCATGTTGAAAGTCCGGTACATCTCGTCTATGGGTACATTGCCGTACTGCTGGACCAGATCAAATATAGGCGGGGGGGTGAAAACCGAAGTATCCACCGCTGCGGTCAAACCGGAGGGAATGATCCGCTCAACATTGCCCGGAATACCCCCGCCGGTGATGTGGGCGATACCGTGGGGCACCAGCCCCGCCTCAAACAGTGAAACTATGCCAGCGGCATAGATGGTGGTCGGCTCCAGTAGCTCCTCGCCCAACGTCCGCCCTAATTCAGTAATGTGGTCCCCCAGGCTGAGGCCGGCTACCTCCAGCAGCACCTTGCGCACCAGTGAATAGCCGTTGCTGTGCAGGCCTGAAGACGCGATGCCAATAAGAGCATCACCGGCCTGGATGGCGCTACCGTCAATGATCTGGTCCCGCTCAATTACTCCAACTGCGAAGCCCGCCAAATCATACTCACCCTCAGCGTAGAAACCGGGCAGCTCGGCAGTCTCCCCACCAATCAGCGCACAGCCGGCCATTTTGCACCCCGTGGCGACGCCCTTGACCACTTCCGCCACCACGTGCGGCTCCAGCTTACCCACACCAAGGTAGTCCAGAAAAAATAGTGGAGCCGCACCCTGGCAAACAATGTCATCTACACACATTGCCACGAGGTCCTGGCCGATGGTGTCATGCTTGTCCAGGGCGAAGGCTATCTTCAGCTTGGTGCCTACTCCATCGGTGCCCGCGACCAGGACCGGGTCGTGGTACTCGGTGCCCAGCGAAAACATCCCCCCGAAGTCAGCTAATCCTTCTAAAACCTGGTCATTGTGGGTTGCTGCCACCGCCTGGCGCATAAGCTGCACCGCTCGCTGCCCGGCGTCAATATCTACTCCGGAATCCTTATAGGTAATGGGGCGCATTGCGGCGGCCCTCCTATCGCGCGTGTCGGCTTGGGATTTAGGAGTCAGCTACTGGCTCGTTCTCTAAGGCAAACTTGGTAACCTTAACATCCTCGGGTATGGGGATGGGATAGTTGCCATCAAAGCAGGCGGTGCAGAAGTGTATTTTAGGCAACCCGACTGCCTTGGTCAGGTTGCCCAGAGTCAAATATTCCAGGCTGTCAGCACCTAAGTGCAGGCGGATTTCTTCAACACTCATCCGTGCGGCAATCAATTCTTCGCGGGTTGATGTGTCAATACCATAGAAGCACGGATAGCGAAGCGGGGGGCAGTTGATGCGCAGGTGAATCTCGCGGGCGCCGGCCTGACGCAACATTGCAATTTCCGGGCCGGTGGTGGTGCCGCGTACTATCGAATCGTCTACAACCACAATGCGCTTACCAGCAATGGCTTCCTTCAGCGGAGTCAGCTTCATGCGAACTCCCAGTTCCCGCAGGCGCTGATCAGGGGTGATGAAAGTGCGATGGATGTAGGTATTCTTGACGAAACCGTGACCAAAGGGTATCCCTGCTACCTGGGCATAGCCAATGGCGTGGGGAATGCCCGTCTGCGGTACTGGAATCACCAGGTCAGCGTCCACCGGAGCCTGGCGGGCCAGCATATTGCCCATGCGCACCCGGGACATATAGATATTGCGGCCGTAAATATGGCTGTCAGGCCGCGCAAAATAAATAAACTCAAAGATGCAACAGGCCTTACGCTCCGGCTGGATGACCTGTCGGGCATCCATTCCCGATGGCCCCAGGGTCACAATCTCACCGGGTTGGACTTCCCTGACGAACTGGGCATCAACAACATGGAGGCCAGAGGTCTCTGAAGATAGTACCCAATTACCATTGTCAAACCGACCAATACACAACGGGCGTACACCGTACGGATCCCGAACGGCAATCAGTCGGTCGGGGGTCATGATGCCCAGAGAATACGCCCCCTGCATTTGCGGCATGGCCTGGGCAATCGCCTCTTCCAGACTGTCCGCCGCTGCTTGCTCTATGAGGCGGACAATAACTTCGCTATCAGTAGTGGTATGAAATTGAACCCCCGCCGCGCTCAGTTCATCCCGTAACGCGAGCGTATTGACCAGGTTGCCGTTATGCCCCAACGCAAAGGGCCCGGTGCGGTGTTGACCAATTAGTGGCTGGGCATTGTGAACGCCGCTGGAGCCGGTGGTGGAATAGCGTACATGTCCCAGGGCCACATCCCCGCGCAGGTGGCTAATGGTCTCCTCATCAAATACCTGAAAAACCAGGCCCTCGTCTTTGTGAATGTCAATTTGGCCATCGTGGCCCACGGCAATACCGGCGCTCTCTTGGCCCCGATGTTGCACTCCATACAGTCCGAAGAATGTCTGCCGCGCTGCCTGCTCGCCGGGCGTGTATATGCCAAATACCCCACAGGCATCCCCCCAGTATTTGCCACAATCAGCACAGTCCATTGGGAAATCAACACCTCGCTGATGAGTTCAACGGTTTACTTACGGGTGGAATGGCGATGCTTATAGTTTAGTGCTCTTCGGTGGCTTGTTGGACTCGCTCAGCTTTGTCTTCCACCGACTGGCGCATCTGTTCGCGATATTCTTCCAGTCGCTGGGCCAGATCTGAATCAGATAGCGCCAGAATCTGCGCGGCCAGAATTGCCGCATTCTTGGCAGTATCTATTCCTACTGTAGCTACCGGAACGCCCGGCGGCATCTGCACCATAGAATACAATGCATCCAGGCCACCAATAGGCGAACTGGAAATAGGTACACCGATAACCGGCAAGTTGGTGTGAGCGGCCACAGCACCCGGCAGGGCGGCGGCCCAACCTGCTGCCGCAATAATTACAGCAATACCCCGGTCGGACGCGCCGGCGGCGTACTGGGCCACCCGATCCGGTGTGCGGTGGGCTGAGGCCACGGTGAGCTCATACTCGATGCCCAACTCTTCCAGCATCTGTATCCCGGAGGACATAACCTCCAGGTCCGAGTCACTGCCTAATACAAGGCCAACTTTAGCCACTTTTCACACTCCTGGTAGTGCTCAATTCTCGATTAACTCATCGCGTAGGCGGGGTTCTCTAACCCCGCCTTGACTGCAACTTTGCGCAGGTTAGAGAACCTGCGCTACGCGCCTAACTTTACCTGTCTTCGGCCTCTACCGCCCGCAAGGCAATATCAGTGCGGTAGTACATCTGATCAAAATCAATCAAGTCTACTGCCTTATACGCCCGATCACGCGCATCTCGGAAACTGTCGCCCAAGGCAGTAACTCCCAGCACCCGGCCACCATCGGTCACGAATTGACCATCTTGGCGGGCGGTACCGGCGTGGAAGACCACCACATCATCCTGGGCATCGGCCTCATCCAGCCCGCCAATAGCCTTTCCCTTCTCATACTCGGCCGGATAGCCGCCAGAAGCCACCACGACACACACGCAGCGCTCATCTCGCCATTGGACGTCAACTTCTGCCAGGCGGCCTTCCACTGTAGCCTGTAGAATCTCGACCAGGTCACTGTCCAGACGAGCCAGCACCACCTGGGTTTCCGGATCACCAAAGCGGCAGTTATACTCTAACAGTTGTGGCCCCTTCTCGGTAAGAATACAACCGGCATACAGGGTCCCCACGTAGGGGCTGCCCTCCTCAGCCATGGCATCCACGGTGGGCCTAATTTTCCGGTTGAGAATGTAATCAAAGGTCTCCTCGCCTACCGCGGGCACTGGCGAATAGCAGCCCATCCCGCCGGTATTGTCGCCAGTATCGCCGTCACCGATGCGCTTGTAATCCTGGGAAGCCACCATAGGCACTACCGTCTGGCCGTCGGTGAACACCTTTATGGAGCACTCCTGGCCGATTAGGCACTCCTCAATTACGATCTTCTCCCCGGAAACACCGAAGGCTCCCTCGACCAGACAGCGGTCAATATGCGCCTCAGCTTCCTGGATGGTGGCGGCCACTTTCACGCCCTTACCCGCCGCCAAGCCGTCGGCCTTTACCACGATCGGAGCACCTTGGCGGCGCACATAGGCCTTGGCCGGCTTAGGCTCATCAAACACTTGGAAGCGAGTGTCTGATATGCCATAGCGGTGCAGGAGCTGGTTAGTAAATGACTTGCTGGCCTCCAACTGAGCTGCAGCCGCCGTAGGCCCGTATATGTTAAGACCGCGATTAGTGAATGCGTCAACTATACCGGCTGCTAAGGGGGCCTCGGGCCCAACTACGGTCAGGTCAATGAGTTCCTGCTGGGCAAAGTCGGCCAGTGCGGGCAGATTCTCCGCTTCTATGTCAACGCAGTCTGCCACCTGGCCGATACCGGCGTTGCCGGGAGCGGCATACAGACTCTCTACGGCGGAGCTTTGGCTAATCTTCCAGCTTAAGGCGTGCTCTCGCCCCCCTGAGCCGACTATTAGTATCTTCATTTTCAGGACTTGTCCTCGTGTTGTCGGTCAGTACCGAAGAATGTCCGATAAGCCGGGTGGAACATGACATTGACTGTGCCCACCGGTCCGTTGCGGTGTTTGGCGATAATTATCTCTGCCGGGTCAGGAGCGTCCAGGGGAGCAGGAGTGCCGATGGGGCGCTCGCCATCCCGAGTAGCGTGGTTCATCGCTGCCTTACGCTTGTAGTAGTTGGGCCGATACAGGAAACAGACTAAATCCGCCTCGGCTTCTATGGAACCACTCTCGGCCAGGTCGGACAGGATAGGCACCTTCTGTTCGCGCTGCTCAACTCGCCGACTGAGCTGAGACAGTACTACTACCGGCAGATCAAGCTCGCGGGCCAGTCCCTTCAAAGAGCGGGCGACCAGCGAGACTTCCTGATGCCGATTCTCACTGGCATAGCCGCCGCCGGCGCTGACAAGCTGGAGATAGTCCACCACGATAAGCCCAATGTCATATTGCGACCGTAGTCGCCGCGCCTTGGAGCGCAGCTCCAGGATGGGTATGCCGGGAGTATCGTCAACAAATACAGGGGCATCGGGCAGATAGGTGAGAGCCTGGCCGATATTGCTCCAGTCCTCTTCCTTGGCCATTCCCCGCCGCAAGGCCCAGCTATTGACCCGCGCCTGGGCGCACAGCATCAACTCCGCCAGTTGGGCCTTGGACATTTCCAGACTAAAAATGCCCACGCCCACATCGTCTTGGACGGCAGCATGAAGGGCCAGGTTAGCCACCGCCAGCGAGGTCTTGCCCATTGACGGCCGTCCGGCGATAACGATAAGGTCGCCAGACTGCAGTCCGGACGTTATCGCATCCAGCTCAGGGATTCCCGTAGATAGGCCGGTAATATAACCTGGTTGGCGGAAGACCTGGTCCAGCTTCTCAAAGGTATCGGTGACCAGCGGCCCGAGGGGGACAAAGTCACTGGAGATACGGCGCTGGGCAATCTCAAATATTTGCTGCTCGGAGGCATCCAGCACCTGGCCGATGTCTTCGGGATCCGCATAGGCCATCTGTTGGATATGGCTGCCGGCCCCAATAAGTTTGCGTAGCACCGACTTCTCGGCCACGATGCCGGCATAGCGTACCACGTGGGCCGCCGTTGGTACTTGGCCGATGAGAGCGGTCAGGTATTCTCCTGCGCCCACGTCCTCCAGCTTCCCCCGCCGGCGCAGCTCGGCACTGGCGGTCACCAAATCCACCGGTTCGTTGCGGGTCTGGATAGCCACCATGGCACTGAAGATTATGCGGTGAGCCTCCCGGTAGAAATCATCTTCTTTCACAATCGCCATGGCCCGGCTGGCTGCCCCGGGCTCGACTAATATGGCTCCCAGGGTCGCCTGCTCAGCCTCTAAATCCTGAGGAGGAAGTTTGTCTTGGGACTCGGCGAATTCCTTGCTTAATGTACTCACCGGCGGTCTAATCAGCTCCCCAATTAGTGGAATCCAGACACTATCCTGTAGTTGCTAACTATATGCACTTATTCTTCCTGCTCTTCATCCTCAGCGCTCTCATCCGCACCAGCAGGTTCGCTATTTTGCTCAAGTTCTTCGGCCACTTCGCTCTCGTAGGTCTCGCGTGTGCCTTGCTCAATCACGTGAACCGGCAGTTCAGTGGTAACTCCCTGGTAAAGGGTGGCTGATATCAGGTAGTCGCCCGTCTCCCGAATAGGCACGGGAATGTCAATCCCCCGCCGGTCTAAGGTCACGTCAAACTGCTCATCAATGGCTTCTACAATCTGCCGCGGGGTCACCTCCCCATGCAGTCGCCCGCCTTCGCCTACTGATGCCTCAACGAGGATCGGCTTCTCTTTGAGTATACCAGCGAGCTGCTCGGCCTCAGCGGTTTTGGTTTGCTGCCGTTTGTTGATAGCGCGGCTGCGCTGTTCTAACTCCTTGTGCGCGCCGGCGGTCACCACGGTAGCCAGGCCCTGGGGAAATAGATAATTGCGAGCATAGCCATCAGCTACTTCGACAATATCCCCTTCGTGTCCTACATCCTGCACATCATCTAATAGTATAACTTCCATCAGTCAGATTTATCCTTTCTGTCGGCGCTGCCAGCTATTGACTGCCGCAGGCCGATAAATGGGTCTTTTTCGCCCAAGGAGTCGGCTACTCCCAACAGTAGCGACCAGTTGGGCCGAAACTGGTAGATGCCCCGCAGGTCAAGCTGAACATCGTTGGGATCATAGGCTTCCAGTTGGAAGGTCAAGTCATAACCGGTCTGGTACTCCAGCCCGGCACCCACTTTGGATTGTATTAGGCCCATCCGGGCCCAGGATCGGCGGCTCAGAGGCACCGCTTTTTGCAGGTTTAGTGTTTCGCGATCACCGATATCACTGATGCCTACCTGCCAGAAGCTCAGTGGATCCTCGCCATACTGCAATCGGAAATTCAAATCGGCACGCAGCCCGCGATCATCGGTAGCTTCTAAGTCTAAATACCCGGTGGTGCGACGCGGCTGAAAGTGGCCGGCCAGCTCCCCCAGTCGGTCCATGGTGCGGTCAACCCGGTCCAGGGCCTCATCAGCCTTGCGCGTCACTTCTACCCCCTGCTCGCTAACTACTCGCAGGTTTTCCAGGGAAGCCTGAATATTCTGGATAGTGCTCTCCTCGGTAACCAGTTGCTTGGTTTGTTCAGTAATCACTTGCAGATTTTCAGTGGTCTGACGCAAATTGGCCAATATCGCTTGGAAGTTACTCGCGGTTTGCTCGTCGCCCAACATCTGCTGGGCACTGGCCATTACCGTACTCAGGCTTTCTGAAGCTGACGCCAGGTTATCGATTGTTGCCTGGATTTGCTGTTTAGTCTCTGGGGTGCCAATCATCTGTCGGGTGGCCGCGGTAACGACCTTGATGTCTTCGCTGGCTTGCGCAATATTGCTGGCCGTCAGTGCAATGTGCTGAGATATGCCGCTTGCCGCTAACGTGGCAGTGGCTAATCGAATCTGTTCGGACGTCTCTCTGATGCCGGCCGCGGCTTGGCCAACATCATCCAGAATACGAGCTAATTGCGGCTCAGCCGACTGGCCGGTGCGGGCCATTGCCTGCGCCAGCACCAGCACCTGGTCAGCTATCTTATTGGCTTGCGCGGTAGCGCGATTAATGTTGACCAGCATCTGGTGTACTTGTTGCCGCATCTCTCTGCCCGCAAAAGTCGCCCGGATATCATCCAGGGTTGCTTGCGCCTGCTGCACCAACTGCTGACTCTGGTCGGCCAGTCCGGCAAAGCCCAGCAGCCCACTGCCCGCACAATGCTGGCCGGGCGCCAGCGCATAAGGCACATAATCCTCACCGTACTTTGTGGCAATTTCCTGTTTGGTCGGGCGCTGGATACTCACATACTGGTCCCCGATCAGGGCTCCTTGCTCGATGAAAAACTGGTCGGTGTTATATAGATTAACCTCCCCATTTACCGCCAGGTGCACGGCTACCGGTCGCTCGGGATAATCCGGATGGTCCTCCAGGGCGATTTCTGTCACTCGTCCAATGTTTACCCCGGCCAGGCTGGCATCGGCTCGGGACTGTAGGCCTTTAACATCGGCAAAATGGACCACAAGATCATACCGGTAGGTGCCTATAGTATACTGTCCCAGGTACACCGCCGTCACCGCGATGAGGATGATGGTTGCCAGAAACAGTGCTCCTACTTTAGCTTCCGTGGCCATCAGGGAGCCTCGGCTCTCTACGCAGTAGTCCGTCTAAGGATCTGCGCCAACAATCTTCACACATCTATGGGGCCGGCGGCTGATCCGCGCACAAATTGCTGGACATAGGGATTCGGGGACTGCTGGAGCGCTGCCGGCGTCTCGCAGGCAATGATGCGCCCTTCGTAGAGCATCATAATTCGGTCGCTGATGCTCAGCAGCTCGCCCACCTCATGGGTGACCACTACCGAAGTCATCCCAAATTCATCACGTAACCGAACAATGAGATCGTTAATCACCGACGACATAATCGGATCCAGCCCAGCAGTGGGCTCATCGTACAGCATTATCTTCGGTTGGATAATCAGGGCGCGGGCGATGCCGATTCGCTTTTTCATGCCTCCGGATAGCTCCGAGGGCATCTTGTTCTCCGTTCCCTTCATCCCTACTATTTCCAGGTGTTCGGTAATTTTCCTCTCAATCTCTGATTCGGATAAATCGTGGTAGCGCCGCAGTCCGAAAGCCACGTTCTGAGCTACCGTCATCGAATCGAACAGCGCCGCGTACTGAAAACACATCCCCATATCGGCTCGAACCTTATTTAGTTGTGTCTCGGAAAGGCCGACGATAGACTTCCCCTCCAAAACAATATGGCCTTCATCAGGCTTCATCAGCCCCATCAGCAGGCGCAATATGGTGGTTTTGCCCGCGCCCGACATCCCCATAATCCCAAAGATTTCTCCGGGATAAACTGCAAAATTTAAGTCGGCGAGAACAGGCAGGCCATTAACGCGGTACCAGAGATTGCTGACCTCAATTACTGCCTGCTGGGTGGGCAACATTATCCCGCCGGAAATAGCATAGTAGTGAGTAGCAGGTTGGCCGCATAGATCAGCATTATTGAGTATACCACCGAGCGAGTGGTAGCCCGGGCCACCTCCTCGGAGGCCATCTTACAGTTCAAGCCCTGGTGGCAAGCTACCAGGGCGATTATCAGACCGAAGAATACCGACTTGACAATTCCTGCCAGTAAGGTCCAGGTCTCCAAGTTCCCGGGAATACTGGCAAAGTACATGGCATGATTAATGTTGGGGCTGAACAGAGCCATTAAATAGCCGCCTGTCACTCCGACTGCGTCGCCCACAAATACCAGCAGCGGCACCATCACTATACACGCTACATACCGGGGCAGAACCAGATAATTAACCGGATCGGTAGCCATAGCGCGCAGGGCGTCAATCTGCTCAGTGACTTTCATGGTGCCCAGTTCGGCCGTCATCGCGGAGCCAGCCCGCGCGGCCACCACGAAGGTAATCAGTACGGGAGCCAGCTCCCGGCACATCGTCTCAGCCACCAGCCATCCCACATATCCTCCTGCCCCTAACTTCGCGGCCTGTATCGCTGCATGATAGCCGATGACCATTCCGGAGAATATCATCGTGACGGTGGCGATGGGGAGGCAACCGACCCCGATTTCGGCCATTTGCCGAACTGTGGCTCGGTATTGTAGCTTCCCGCTCAATAGGCCGCGCCAGGTATCCAGGTGCAGCTGGGTAGTCTGACCGAAGTACGCAAAAAACCCAATAATCGGCCTACCGAGTGTTGCTAACCAGCTACCGGCCACGGATGGTCCCCCTGAGGACTTGCTTAGTATACTCAGATTATAAGTGGCTGGCCCGCCTGTGTCAAGTTGGTGTGTCTGGTCTTCTGGGGGTCGGTAACTGTCTTCTGGACAACCAATAGAACAGTTGATATACTATCAATTAAACAGGAGATATAACCCATATATCGGGAGCGATGATGTAGCAATGCAGCCGACGCTTGGCTATAGCGAGCAGGTACTTGAACATTTCCGCAACCCCCAAAATACCGGCGAGCTGGAAGATCCGGATGGCACCGGAGAAGTGGGTAATCCGGTTTGCGGGGATATGATGCGCATTACCCTTAAGGTTGATGATGAGAGCGAAATCATCCAGGATATAAAGTTCAAGACGTTTGGCTGTGGCGCGGCCATCGCCAGCAGCTCGGTCCTCACTGAACTGGTCAAAGGTAAGACTATCAGGGAGGCCCTGCAGATTACCAACCAGGATGTCGTGGATGAGTTGGGTGGCCTGCCGTCAATAAAGGTCCACTGCTCGGTACTGGCCGAGCAAGCGATAGTAGCGGCATTACGGGATTATTACGACCAGCACCCCGAGAAGGAGATTCCCCCGGAGCTGGCGAAGAAAGCCCAGACGCGGGAAGAAACAGAAGCCCAGCACTAAGCGGTAGGTGTTCCTGCTCGCGGTAGGGAATAGGGGAGGGGCCAAGGCGACTGCTCCTCTGGCGCTGCCCAACCGGATAAAACCTGAGCACAGTGGGAGCCGGCTGTCTGGGAGCTGGAGGATGGGACGGTAATAGTGCGGAACACTTGATGGATATGGTGTATGGTTGAAGGCACGTACGTATTAAACTGATAGGCGAGGTACCAGGACTATGATAATCACCGAAAGCAAGCCATGGGACGAAGTAGTGCAGATGCTGGAAGGACTGGACAACATTTTTATTGTGGGCTGCGGTGAATGTGCCACTGAATGTCAGACCGGGGGTGAGTATGAAGTGGAGGAGATAACCAAGAAGCTCCAGGAAACTGGCAAGACGGTTACCGGCAGTGTAGTCCCCGATGCAACTTGTGAGATCCTGGACGTGGCGCGTCTGCTGCGTAAGCAGAAAGATGAGGTGGCAGCGGCGGATGCTATCCTGGTATTGGCCTGTGGCGCTGGTATCCAGGCCGTGACCGAGAAGTCAGATAAGTCTGTCTTGCCGGGTCTTAATTCGCTGTTTTTGGGCGATACACTGCGACACGGTCAGATGTATGAGTGGTGTTCTATGTGTGGCGCCTGTGTATTGGATAAGTATGCCGGTATCTGCCCGGTCACCCGTTGCCCCAAAGGCCAGCTCAACGGGCCGTGCGGTGGCGCTGACGAAGGCATGTGTGAGGTTGACACCGAGCGCGAGTGTGTCTGGACGCTGATCTATGAGCGCTTAGAGAAGCTGGGTATGGACAGCGAGCGTATCGCCGCCACCCTGGAGGAACCCAAAGATTACCAGGTTCAGGTCCAACTGCGCGAGCGAATCTTTGAACCTCGCCGCACCCAATAACCATCTGGGTGGCGGTGCCTACACCTGCTGAAACAAATGTGCGACTGGCCGCCGTTGGCCTGCTTTTACTTCTCACTGCCATTCTGACTGTTATCTCTGATATATCCGGTCAATACGCCCACCTGACCCGGATGTTGGTAGTGATAGGTGTCATCGTCGTGCTATTTCTCTGAAAGCCGCTAATGGATAGCCACCTCGTTTTTCCGAGCCGAACGCAAGCTCCCATGCAGGCCCAGGATGCACGGAGCGCTTGCCTTTTGGAAACACGTCAGCTCCGTAGGTTCAGCAGCACACAAGCAAAAAGGGGTCCTTTATGATATATTGGATGGATTTAACATAACGGATATTATGCGAAGCCACCCAACTCTCAGCCTCGCCGGGCCTGTTTTCGCTCCCCTACCCAATTATCCGAGTATCATTTGTCCCATTCACTCTCACCTTTATGCTAAGCGGTGACCCTAGGGTCACCACCTGGAAGCACCGGCGCTGCCAGCCGTGGCCTGTAGCACTATCTCCAATCGCTCCGCATCAGTCCCCATCGGTCAGTATGGAACCGCCAGCATCCGCCCCGCGTCTAACCTATCAAATGAGCACCACATCTTCACGCCGCAGGAGGACTACGATGTTGACCATAAGTAAGCTGACTCAACTGAAGACTGCCAAATGGGGAGTTATTGGGCTCGCAGCAGCCGGACTGGTATGGGCGCTGGTTGCGCCCGTAACCGGCCAACAGGCCGTGATTAGCCCGTTAGGCATCCAGGTAATCGGGCAGACTGAGCTACTGACCAACAGCCGCGCTGCTCTGCGCATTATCGCCACTGACCACGCCCAACGCGCTCCGGCCAGCGGGGCGTTGGTATCGGTACGCATCGCGCCTCAAGACCGCCGCCAGACAGATCTATTGTTTGTCGGTCGGACCGATGCCAACGGGACGCTACGCGCTGGCTTTGAAATCCCGGCCCTGGAGCCTGGGTCCTATACCCTGCTGGTTCGAGCCCAATACGGGGAATATACCGACCAGGTGGAGCAGGAAGTGACTATCCAGCGGGGCTACCAGGTGCTGCTGACCACGGACAAACCCATATATCAGCCCACCCAGACGATGCACCTGCGGGCGTTGGCTCTGCGGCGGCCGGATATGCATGCCGTGGCCCACCAAGATATGACCTTGGAAGTCAGCGACGCCAAAGGCAATAAAGTGTTCAAGAAGATCCTGAAGACCAATAAATTCGGCATCACTTCCGCCGATTTTGTTCTGGCCGACGAGGTCAATATGGGCCGGTACACAATCCGCGCCATAATTGATGACTACCAGACTGAGAAGAAAGTGACTGTCAAGCGGTACGTGCTGCCCAAGTTCAAGGTCACTCTGCGGACCAACCAGGAGTACTACCTGCCCGGCAGCCAGGTGGAGGGAACACTGCAGGCTGACTACTTCTTCGGGAAGCCCGTGAGCCGCGCTCAGGTGGAGATAGTCGCTAAGACTTTTGATGTGGAGTACACCGAAATCGCCCGGCTTGAGGGGACGACTGACGAGGAGGGCACCTACCGCTTTGACCTGGAGCTACCCCAGCAGTTTGTGGGTCAGCCGCTGGAGCAGGGTAATGCTTTTCTGGAATTTGATGTCAAGGTCACCGACCAGGCCGAGCACGCCGAGCAGATTATTAAGATCTCCACGGTCGCTGCTTCTCACATTATGATCAATGCAGTCCCGGAGGCGGGGAAGATTGTGCCTCAGGTAGAGAATCTGGTCTACATCCTGACCTCCGCTCCCAACGGTGAACCCCGACCGGCGGCAGTAAAGATACTGAAAGCTGAAACTAACCGCGGGACGGTGCGAGTGGTGGAAACTGCCGTCCACGCTGATGAGATGGGCATCGCTACTGTTATCTTGCGACTGGAGCCCCAACCCGTATCGGCAGAGGAAGCAGAGCTGCGCCGCCGTCCCGTAGGGCGCCTGCAGATACCGTTGGGGCCGGAGCACTGGGCCGGTGAGCAGGACGTTGTGTTGACGATTGAGGCGCGCACTGCCGACGGCTGGACGGCCGAAAAACAGGTAACGCTGACCACTGCGGATCAGCCCCCCACCGGCAATATCCTGCTGCGCACCAATCAGGCGTTGTATGAAGTGGGTGACACCATTGAGGCGGTAGCCCTTACGGCTCCGGGCAAGCGGGGCACGGTCTACTTTGATGTCATCAAGGACCGCCAGACCATGCTCACCCACGCCGCTGAGGTACGGGACGGTCAGGCGCGAGTGGACATTCCCCTCTCCCCTACCCTGGGGGGGACAATTTACCTGAGTGCCTACCGCATTATGCCTGATGGCCAAATCGTCCGTGACACCCGGCCCCTGTTTGTGGAGCCGGCGGCTGACCTGAATATTGATATCGCGGCCGATAAAGATGTCTATCTGCCGGGCGGTGAGGCCCGATTGAATTTTACAGTTACCGATAGCGAAGGCCAGCCGGTGGGAGCAGCCCTGGGTATCAACATAGTGGATGAGGCGGTCTTTGCCCTCCAGGACCTGCAGCCGGGTATGGCAAAGGTCTACTTCTACCTGGAAAAGGAGCTAATGAAACCGCGCTACGAAATTCACGGACTGGAGATGGCGACCATTGTCGGCCCACCGAAGCCGGGCCCCGGACTAATCCGGCCGCTGGCTGAAGATGTGCGCAAACAGCAGGCGGCCCGCATTATGTTTGCTTCGGTGGAAGTGCCCGAGTTGCCCACTTTCCAGCAGGATAGCTACGCCGAGCGGCTGGAGAAAGCGCGGGAGGAATGGGGGCAGCAGTTGCGCCCCAAGGTAGAGCACATCCAGCGCGCTTTGCAGCAATATATCAATACGCACGACGGCCCCCCTAATGCCGACGATGCGGTGAATGTGCTTTTGCGGGCCGGACTGCTGCGGGAAATTGATCTGCGTGACCCCTGGGGAAACCGGATGACCCTAATTCCGGGGGAAGACCCGGTCTATTCCTTTATAGTCTTCTCCCCCGGCCCCGATGGCGCAAAGGATACCGAGGATGACTTCTATATTCCCAGCCAGGTGCCGCAAATGTGCTTCGCCAACCAAGAAGATGCCCGCCAGCCCTGGCGGTTTGAAAGACGCGGGGGTTTGGGTGGCGCATTTCTCATGAGAGAAGCAGCCATGGCTGGGGACGCGGCCGCGCCGGCAGGTAAGGCGGCCGCCCGTCCCCTACCGTCTGCGCCCGCTGAGGGTGAGATGCCGGCCAAGAAGGAAGTCAGGATTCGCGAGTACTTCCCCGAGACCCTGTTCTTTGAGCCAGCCCTGATTACCGATGGTGACGGCAAGGCTACGCTTACTGTGCCCATGGCCGACTCCATAACTACCTGGCGGCTGGCAGCTATGGCTAATTCTGCTATTGGCCAGCTGGGCTCAACTACCCAGGGCCTGCGCTGCTTCCAGGATTTCTTCATTGACATTGACCTGCCCGTCTGCCTGACCCAGAATGACCAGGTGTCCATACCTATTGCCGTGTATAACTATCTGCCCCATACGCAGACTGTTCGGTTGGACCTCACCCAGGAAGAGTGGTTTGAGCTTAAGGGTCAAGCCACCCAGGAACTGAACATCGCCCCCAATGATGTGGAAGTGCGCTACTTCACCATCGTGGCTAAGAAGTTGGGAGATCATAAGCTCACCGTCCACGGTCTGGGCACCCAGATGAGTGATGCCATCAAGCGGCAGATTCGCATTGAGCCGGATGGCAAGAAGGTGGAGGAGACTATCAATGACCGCCTGACCGAGGATGTCAGCCACACGGTCACTATTCCGAGTATGGCCATTGATGGCGCCTCCAAGATTCTGGTCAAGATTTATCCGGGGATCTTCTCGCAGGCCGTTGAAGGCCTGGACAGTATGCTGAGGATGCCCTTTGGCTGCTTTGAGCAGACTTCCTCGGTCACCTACCCCAACATTCTGGTACTCGATTATATGAAATCCACCGGGCAGATTAGTCCGGAGATACAGATGAAGGCGGAAGGGTTCATCAATACTGGCTACCAGCGCCTGGTTTCCTATGAGGTACAGGGTGGCGGGTTCTCGTGGTTCGGCAGCCCGCCGGCCAATAAGATTCTGACGGCGTTTGGGCTTATGTGCTTCTATGATATGGAAAAAGTCCATGCTGTTGATCAAGCCATAATCTCGCGCACCCAGCGCTGGCTCGTGGATCAACAAGAAGATGATGGCTCCTGGACACCAGATGAATCATATCTGCATCAGGACAGTTGGAATCGCATCCAGCTCAATACCCTCCCCCCCACCGCCTATGCCACCTGGGGGTTAGCCTGGACGGACTACAACGGCCCGGCGCTGCCGAAAGCCGTAGAATTTATCCGCAAAAACCAGGAGAAAGCCGATGATCCTTACACTCTGGCGATGGTCGCCAATGCCCTGGTTGCGGCGGATAACGTGCAGCACGACGGTACGCTGCAGCCGAGCACCATAGATGTGTTGGAACGTTTGTCGCAAATGGCCAAGCAGGAAGATGAAAAGATGTGGTGGGAGAGCGAAATCACCGGCATCACCCATTCCAGCGGTCAATCTGCCGACCTGGAGGCCACCGGCCTGGCCGCGATTGCCTACATCACCTCCGGCCGCTATCCCCAGGTGGTTGGTAAGATACTCAACTATCTGATAGCCAACAAGGACCCTCAGGGTACCTGGCACTCCACCCAGGCCACCATCCTGGCCCTGCGCGCGCTGCTGTTGGCCGAGACCACCGCCACTACCAAGGTGGATGCGACCGTGACAGTAGTAGTCAATGGCCAGCAGGCCGCCAGCTTCCGGCTCACCGAAGCCGATGCCGATGTCCTGCGCCAGGTGGACTGCAAAGACCTGGTCAAAGAGGGCGACAATAAGGTGGAAATTAAGTTCCAGGGCGAAGGCACTACCCTCTACCAGATAGTCAACCGGTACTACGTGCCCTGGGCGCAGATTAGGCCCGCGCGCCAGGAACTGCTGAGCATAGACGTGGACTACGATAAGACCCAACTGCATACCGACGACATCGTCACTGCTAACATCACCGTGCGCAATAACACGCCCGCCAGGACCAGTATGATTATCGTGGACCTGGGCATCCCGCCCGGATTCGCCGTCCAAACCGAGGATCTAACTAAGCTGGTCGAGGATAAGAAGATTGATAAGTTCAACCTCACCGGCCGGCAGATTATCGTCTACCTGGAGGAGCTTACGCCCCACCAGACTCTCCAGTTTAGCTACCGGCTCAAGGCCAAGTTCCCCATCAAAGCCAAGACACCTAAGAGTACCGTCTACGAATACTACAACCCCGACAACCGCGCCGACGCCGCACCCGTGGAGATGGAAGTCAGCGGCGCGTAACGGCAGAACGGCACTAACGGCGATTGCGGGGGAACCCCTTTCTGAAGAAAGTGGCTTCCCCCGCACCCCCTCCGCAAAGACTTTCCAAATTGGTGGCACGGGCAAAACGCCCGTGCCACCGAAATATGGAAACAGAATATGCAGAATGTTTGACACTATTGCTGTAGGAGCAACACCGGGCGGAAGTTGCCAGCAACTTCCGCCCCTATATCTTAATGGACAAGCCAATATATGTCCCCCACGGAAGGCGGGAGGCACCGGGGATGTAGTCCAGGCAACGGGTGAGGGGGTGGAGGATGGGGGTGTTTGTGGCGGGGCCTAATAGGGTGGTGCGCCAGTGGATGGGCACCGGCCCGTAGAGATATTGCCACGGCGAGTGGCTCATGATGCCCCTCCTTGTTTCTCTGGCTCGGGGAGACGATGATTGCCGCTCTTCTGCGCCTTCGCATACTTCAATCATTCTCAAGTCCTGGGATTATGCAGCCACGCGGCCCCCGTGCATAGCCAGACCGCGTTAAGGGATCGCATCTGAAGAGCTCGCTGATAAGGCGGTCGCTACGAGAAAGGGCAGGTTCCAATGGGGCAATGAGCGCTGCATGAAGACGAGCCTGCTGACGAGTGACTAACGGCAGCCGAGATAAGCCGCTTGGTATTGCGGCTGTCACAGTTAGTACACCGTGGCGGCTTGGCTTTGGAGTTGGGTTGCAGTGCTTCGCGGATTTCTCCGCATTCCTGGCATTCGTATTCGTATAGCGGCATACAACTCACACCCTTATCTATGCAGTTAGTAATTGTTCCAATTGACCCCAGGCGTCCTTGAGACCAGCGGCCACTGGTCCATCTTGATATTGTACTAACGGGACCTGCTCAGCTAAGGCCTCGGTCACTGTCTCATCATAGGGCAGCTCCCCGACGATGTCAAGCCCGTGCTGAGCACAGTAATCACGGATGCGCTGGCTGTTCTCTTCGTTAATATCGGCTTTGTTTATGAGCACGGTGGCCCGGATATTGAAGTGGGCAATCAACTGGGCGATGCGCTCCATATCGTGAATGCCCGCCAGAGTAGGCTCGGTGACAATCAGGGCCATATCTACGTCGGCCAGTGCCGCCACGGTAGTGCAGCCGATCCCCGGTGAGCCATCAATCAATATGAGCGGCAAGCCCCGCTGGAGGGCTAAGTCTTCGGCTTTCTGGCGGACGATAGTCACTAATCGTCCCGAGCTTTCAGCCGCGGGCAGAAGCTTGGCATGGGCCAGGGGGCCGTAAGGAGTCTCGGAGACAAACCACTTCCCGCAGGCAACAGTCTCCAACCGGAGCGCCTGATGGGGACAGGCCAGGACACATATCCCGCAGCCCTCACAGGCCAACTCGTTGATGTCTTTGGTGGTAATGGCGCCAAAGCGGCACCGGCGCTCACATTCACCACACTGCTGACATAAACTGGGGTCGCGGACGGCAATCTTGGCGCCGTAGAAATCGCCGGAATCTACTAAGGTCGGATCCAGCACTAAGTGGAGATTGGCAGCATCCACATCGGCATCAGCAAGCACTTTATTATCCGCCAGAGCTGCAAAGGAGGCCAGCACCGTGGTCTTACCCGTGCCGCCCTTGCCGCTGACTACTGTCAATTGTTTAGGACTCGTTTGCATAAATACTCGCCCTTGAATAGCTGAGGTTAAAATAGAACCCCAACTATACCAGAATGTAGGGATTTTTGAGCAACATAGCGGCAGTCGGCCCCCAGGGAGGTGACCCTAGAGAGAATCCAGGGCACTCGCCGGCCGCCGCTAACTATTGGATAGAGCCTGATACTACCACCGCCGGCCCATACCCATACCACGGCCCATACCCATGCCCATACCGTAACCGTAGCCCATCATAGATGGATACGCACCATAACCCCCCATGGGATAGGCGCCATAGCCGCCATAGCCGCCATAGGGCATTCCTCCTCCATAGGGCATACCTCCCCAATTCAGGGGACCGCCCGGGTTGCACCAGCCCCGGGCTCCGCCGGTCATCGGGCCCATACCTCTTGGTCCAGTACCATCTCTCAATGGCATATTGATCGCCTCCTCCTAATTTAGTAAGTTATTGATCTGCTCAAAAACTTGCTGCAATGGCTCTGTCCACTCGGGCAGAGCCTCAACCAGGGTCTCGCCGCGCGAGTAGGCCTCGGCAATACGGCGTTGCTGGGATATCCGCAGTAGCAGGGGAAGATTTTCCTGGCTACAATACTCCTCTACCCCACTATTGCCTACGCCGTCCCGATTGATAATTACCCCGCAGGGTATGTCCATTCGCCGGCAGGTCTCCACCGAATCCTGGAGATTGGCCAGGCCGAAGGGCGTTGGCTCAGTGACCAATATGCAATAGTCGCTGTCCTCAATGGTCTCCTGCATGGGACAAGCCGTACCAGGCGGGGCATCAAGGATAGTAATGGTATCTTCAGCGATGCAGTCTTTTGCCGCTCTGGTGACTGGTGTCGCTCGCTGGTCGCCTACGGTCAGGCGGCCCTGGATAAATTGGATGCCTTCGGCAGTCTTTCCTCGGGAGAGCAGTCCCACTTCTCGCGGCACTTCGGCGATAGCGTCGGTGGGGCAAACATAGCTACAAGCGCCACAGCCAGCACACAACTGCGGAAAGGTAATCACCGCTTGGCGAATGGCGGCAATAGCACTGAACTGGCAGGCTTCGGCAAACAGACGCCGGGTCTGGTCACCGGAACAATGACAAGGAGCAGCCTTCTGTACTGATAGCTGCTGGAAGTCGGCGATGACTTTGTTGATTTGAGTGGCCGAAAAACCACCCATGTGGAAGCCGCCCATTAGCAGGTAAACATCTTTATTGGCTACCTGCTTGGCACGGCGAATCATATTCACTACGCCCGGGTGGGCACAGCCAGTAATGACTGCCAAACCGTTGGCGGTTTCCAGTACCAATGCCTGTTCATGTATGGTCGTACCTAACTGCCCGGTGGAGAAAACGTGGGGGCAGATGGGGGTGCTCTCCCCCACCTCAACATACTCAGCACCAGTTTCGGCTACGGCTTGCTTGAACGATGATGGGAATGACTGGGGCGCGAATACCGTCTCACTTGCGCATTCTGGTCCAAGAAAGCCGCCAGGCCGCCGGTGTGGTCGCCGTGGATGTGCGACAGGACGACCACATCTATGGCTTGAGGATCAATCTGGAGCTTGCTCATATTGCTCAGTAATATCTGACCGCTGGTGCCGGTGTCGAACAGAATCGTCTTCGCAAGACCGTCAACTACGCAGCCAAAGCCCTAGTCGGTACGCAAATCAGGGTCAGACTGGTAATTGTCATATACAATAGTCACCGTTATGGCCTCCTTGGGCCCCTGCAAGGGCGCCGGTGCAGAAGTTTCAGATGGGGGAGTCGATTGTGGCGGGCTAGCCAAGGGTGTAGCCTTGCACCCTAGGCTGGCAGTAATGGCAAACAAAATCACCGTAATCCACAGCTTCACAAATCGGGCACTGATAAGGCTCATTTGCTCCACATCGTTGCAATCTTAGGCTGCTGCAAGCTTCTCGCAGCGTGTTGGCACTCCCGTCACGAGTCAATCCGCGCTTTACTGCTTTCCAAGACGACCACCCAGTCCTGATATATCGGCATCGTCGGCAGGGTCCAATTGTCGTTGTCGTCGGGTGTGACCTCGCCCAGCGGATACTCCTTGCCGTCTTTGGGATCAAAGTAAAATGCCTGATAGCTGGTGCCTGGCTCCAGGGCCTTTACCGCTGAGATGGCGGGCCAGTTGCCAGCAACATCAGGAAAGTAGATAATGCGGATCTCCTCGGGAATACCTGCGGCGTAGGGCTGGATATAGTTGTCAGGTGTCCAGTGCGGCTCTACCCATTCCGGATGAGGCTCGAAGAGCCACCAGCGATACCGTTCTAACAGCCGCTTGCCGACCCCCGATTGCCCAGACCCCGGCAACTGGTAGGCTTGCTGCCAGGTGACATCGGTGGCCCACGAGCTGCCCTGGGGCGAGGGACCATAAGGCTGGTCTTGGGAATGCACCTGCCAGATTCCATTTGCCCCATAAGTATGTCCGGCGGCTCCGGATAGCATGCAAATCCAGAACATAAGCCGCTGCACATCCTGCCAGTTTCCGCCCAGGATGCCCTCATAGCAAACTTCACCGTTGATAACTGGCATTCGGGGGCTGCGCTCGTAAGAATTCACTATCCTGTTCACGGTACCGGGTATGCTGTCGCGGCCCGAGTGACCGGTCTGGCGCATATCGAAGTCAACCAGCGACTCTTCCACTTGGTCCCGTCCAGCATCAAACCCCGGATGAGCAGTGACCGGATGATGGTAGGGATCTATTGAGCGCAGATAGCGCGCAACCTCCGACCAGCCCGGCTTGGTCTTGCGGTGATACTCGGGCCGTCTGTCCCCGTCCCAATACTCGGATAGATAGTAAGGCATCAGTACCTCACCGGCCAGGCACCAGATCACCGGAAGCGCGGAATACCGGGCCACCAAGTACTGCCAATGCTTCTTCATAACCTCCTTGCCGGCGAAGTCCAAATAGTAACCCCAACAGCCGACGATGCAGGGCACCAAACCGGCATCAACTAGCCAGTTGATGCGCAAGTCGGCCATATCAAAATAGGCGGGATTTATACGGAGAAAATCTTCTTCCCAGGGAAAGCCACCTTCGTTAGCCCCCCTTTCGTCGAAAGGGCCCATGTCTGGGTACAAACCGGCGACGATCTGGATGACAGTAAAGCCCTTGGTCACGCGGTCGGCGGTAAGAAGCTGAAAGTCTTGCGGCCAGCGCAGACGCTTAACCAATCCCATCCACCAGGTATCGGCGAGCCACAAAAAGGGCGTCCCATCATAGTGCTCAAGGTATCTGCGACTCTCCGACACGCATAGCGGACCGTGGCGCAAAAGAGGATTATCACCCTCATACGGGGCCACCTCCAAAATGCCTTCCTGGCCATGCAGATCTGGGTTGCTCTCATCTGAACAGATAGTCTGGTACTGGTGTTTTCCTACTTTAGAAGAGGCATAGCGAACTCGCCAGGTCTGCTCCCCGGCCCAGAACGCCGGCACGCGCCTCTGTTCACCATCGGGGTCGGTGAAAACCACCGTCAGTTCGACCTCATTGAAGGGGTCAGTGTAGCCCTTCGCAGAGTGGTAAGCCCACTCGGTCATACAGTTTTGAGTGCCATACTGCATTTGTATTCCTCCTTAGGTGTGATTTTCGGCTGCAGCGAGTTTTCCCAGCGGCCTGCTCTGTCTGATAGTAGAGCAGGCCGTACAGGTCTATTGGCCCACCTGCTGGAACCACTCGATTTCGGCATTGATTTGCTCAAGCTGCTGCTGGAGCATCTGAGCTTGCTGCTGCAGCATCTGAACCTGCTGTTGTGGGGCCTGCATGACGCCAGGTGCCATCGGGGACTGATAGGGCATCCCCATCATGGGAGTTTGGTAGCCCATGGCTCCCATCGGTGGCTGACCCGTCTGCATCCCTTGCCAGGCCATCTGCATCTGTGGCGTCGGCCACTGGCCGGTCATCAGATACTGAGCGCCCGGCGGCATTCCTGTAGGGCTGCGGCCTACCCAGCCGGGGCTGTACCCAAAACGCATCCAGCCCGGCAGTCCAGTTAGATAATACATGTTACGGTGTCGCATTTATCTCACCTCACTAAGGTCTAATATGTCACTGGGCAAACGTCCTTACGTATGAATACACTGGTCGTCGCCACCTTTTAGGGTGCCGGCAGCAATCTGGGATACAACCTGATCCAACGAGCCGGAGACGCCGATAATCGTGCGAATGCCCATTTGCGTGAAGAGACTCTGGGCCCGGGGGCCCATACCGCCGGCAACGATGCAACCAGCCCCTTCCTCTTTACAGAGTGTGGGCAGGCGGCCAGGCTCATGGCCGGGATTTTCCAGCCGGTAGGAGTCAATTACTTCTCCATCTTTGATCTCCGCGACCTGATAATACTCGCACCGCCCGAAGTGGGCAGCTACCTGGTCTCCGTCGGCGGATATGACAAATTTCATAATGGGCAATTGTCCTTTCGCCGGCCGTTAGTACGACGGCTGCAGTCGGCCTCTCTCATATATTGCCTTAATCCCTGGATAACTTCTCAACCTGGTTCACGAACTGTTGCATAGCCTGAGTGCGCTGGGCAATGACGTGGGTCCAAGCGTCCAGGCGCTGCCGGCCGGCGTCAGTAAGCTGGTAGATGCGGCGGGCCGGTCCAGCACCGGCGGTGTCCCAGGTGGAGACGGCGCAGCCCGCTGCCTCCAACTGGCGCAGGCACCGATATACCGCCCCCGCGTCAATCTCCATCTCGCTGAGGCCAAGCTGGTTGGCTGCTGCGGCTAAGTCATACCCATGAGCCGCGGTCCCGCTGGCCAACAAGTAAAGTATGGCCGGTTCAATCATTCGTGACAACTGGCCACCGAGTGCCTGATAATACTCTCTTCGGGGACCGCCGAATCCTCTGCCGCGTCTCATCATATTTCACCTATATGTTAATTACACATATAGTATACCACAAAATAGATAGCTTGTAAACCCCTTGAGCAAACTTTTTTGTCACTGATAGGGAGGAACGCGAACCGACATAATATAAAGGCGCGGAACCATTAGTTTGCCGGGATGCGTTGGACATTTATAGAGCGGTAGTCAAACGTAGCGCCAGCGGCTGTACCGCCCTATCGCTCTTGCCTATCAGAGTAATGGAGGAATGACGTATTTGACCAAGAGTAATGAGAAGGCAACGTGGATAGCTGACATAGCCCGGCGGACAGGCCTGACCAAGGATATGGGGCCAGTCGTGGTGTTCCTGGCTGCCTCGCTGGCGGCAGGATTGCTAATCAATACCTTATTTCCGGTCAGGTGTCCGGCGGTGGCGGCTCCGCCGCGGGCTGCGGAGACTTATCGGGTTACTTCCGACGACATGTATGTCAGTCCAACCTGCGCCCAAGCGTTGGTCAAGTACGCTGATGCTCTGCTGGTTGATGTGCGGGGAGCCGCACCTTATAGCGGCGGCCACGCGGCCGGGGCAATACATATTCCAGCGTCTCAACTGTTCGACCAATCCAATATGCAATACCTAACAGAAGTACAGGCAACCCGGCTCATTATTCTCTATTGTGAAGCCCACTGTACTTCCTCACACTCAATTGCCGAGAAGCTGCACCAGCAGGGATGGGACAATGTGCTGACCATAAAGGGCGGTATGGAGGCGTGGCAGGAGAAGGGGCTGGCGACTGCGACGGGTATGGAAGACTAACATCGCGCCAACCAGCAGTGATACAAATGCTCAGAGCAATGTCAAAGTTCTCAACAATAGGGCGCCACCCAGCAGTGTTGCGGGTCGGACGGATTGCCATTGGACTGGTGTTCATTGCGGCCAGTATGGATAAGCTGGCTCATCCGGGCCAGTTTGTTGAGGTGATAATGGGCTATGAGATTGTGCCCTGGACCACGGCGGTGGTGATGGGCATTTGGCTGCCATGGATGGAGTTGCTGGTGGGGACGATAATGTTGATAGGGATCTGGGTACGGGCCGGGGCGCTGTTGTTCAGTGGGCTTACTGTTGTCTTCATCGCGGCGCTAACCTCGGCCCTGGCCCGCGGCATTGACATCAACTGCGGATGCTTCTCAGTCTCAGAGTTGACTCAGGCGCGATCTGTTTCCTCGCTGTGGCAGGAGATGGTGTTGCTGGTGGGATGTATATGGTTGTGGTGGGGCCACTGGCCGGCTACGGCGGGCCAGCGGTGGGAAACACCTGACCCCTAAGACAGCGGGGCAACAGAGGTATGACACCTGGAGGCCAGTTAGTAGCCCCGATAGTCGCGAAGCCGTTCGATGCGGCGGGGGTGTTTGAGCTTCCGCAGAGCTTTGGATTCAATCTGGCGAATGCGCTCACGGGTAACATCAAAGATATGGCCGACCTCTTCCAGAGTGCGCGGGTAGCCGTCCTCGAGACCGAAGCGGAGCTTGAGTACCTCCCGTTCGCGCTCGGTGAGAGTATTTAGTACATTGTTAAGCTGCTCGCGCAGGACCACATTAGAGGCAATGTCAATAGGAGTTTCTTCTTCGTTGTCCGGGACAAAATCGCCCAGAAAGCTATCTTCCTCCTCGCCGATGGGCGCCTCCAGAGATAGAGGTTCGGGAGCAATGCGCTTGACCTCCGCCACGCGCGCCAGGGGCATATCCAGCTCAGCCGCGACCTCGTTAAGAGTGGGCTCACGACCGTATTGCTGGAGCAGCTGGCGTGAGGTCTTCACTAACTTGTTAATAGTCTCGACCATGTGGACCGGAATGCGAATGATACGGCCCTGATCGGCCAGCGCCCGAGATATAGCCTGGCGAATCCACCAGGTGGCATAGGTGCTGAACTTGTAGCCCTTGCGATAATCAAACTTCTCCACGGCCCGCATCAGCCCCACATTGCCTTCCTGGATGAGGTCCAGAAAGCTCATCGAGCGCCCCGTATACTTGCGGGCGATACTGACCACCAGGCGGAGATTGGCCTCGGCCAGGGCGGATACTGCCTCCTCGTCCCTGACCTTCATAGAGGCTGGATCAATACTGCCCGCATCCAGCAGGCAACTGAAATAGGCCTCAATGGGACCACGCAGGCCAACTCCCTTGGCTTCGTGAACGGGGACGGCACCGGCCACATGCATAGCGGTGCGAAAGGCGGCGGTGGTAAAGTCGACACTAAGCGGTTCTTGAAGAGGATAGCCGGTGGCACCGACGATGCCCTCCTCGCCCGCCTGTAAGGTCAAGGTATAGGTCATCTCGGTGGTCAATGGTTGGCGGGGATGGAAGCGGATTTGGTGCCGGTGCCCATCATAGTGGACCTGGCCTGATACTGAGTTATTCATAGCATCCCGCAGACGCACCGTGCCGGTATTGACCGTCTTGGGCTGTATGTGGCGATCAAAGGTGATAATGATGGGCGCGGCGATGTTGACATCGGTCGCCCCAGGCAAAGGGTCTATGTCCACCACGTGGGGAGCGGCCTTGCGAAAAGTGGTTTCAAACTCAAATTGGTAGGCGTCAGGCAAGGGCTGACCACCCTGGGCCCTGATAGCGTCCTCACCGCCGAGTACAGTTACAGTGAACTTGTTGCGATGAGGCAAAGGCTGGCGCGGAGTGAAGACCAATCGCCAGGCATCCGGGCCCACCTTAACTCTGCCCGCCGCCCGCCGCCCTTTACCATCAACAACCTCAATTTTGTTGGCAGAGACCGATGATGGGTCTAAGGCATCATTGAAGTAGATAATGATGGGCGAAGCGACTTCTACCTGTTGATCGCCATGAGCGGGGTAGGTACCAGTTACGCGCAGGGAACCCGAAGGGGCACGGGTACGAAATGACCAGATAAAATCACGGGCCAGGGGATTGCCAGTGATATCATATAATCCGTCTTCGCCATCGCGGATAACTACAGTGTACAGTCTGTTAGGTTCAAGTGGCTCATCAGGGGTAAACCGCAGGCGGTTGCGCGCCCGGTCATAAACCACCTCCCCGTTGCCCTTTTGAATACGGCGAGCCAGCTCGACTTCTTCCTCGGCGGTCAGCAGGGAAACCTGACCAATACGGTGCAAATACACGCGCACCGAGTCATCTACGGGGATGCTGTCGGTAGTGGCGGTTTTCTCCGAGATCTCGTCTTCAATTTGCTGGAGGGCCGACTTCTTGTCTTCGGCTATGCGGATACCCGCCTTCCCGAACAGACGGTAGATATCCTCAATATCGGATGTGTCCAGGAACTCACAGTCGGCCAGGGCCTCCTGGATATCTTCAAAGGTCAGGTAACCTTGCTTGCGGCCTTCAGCCAGCAGTTGTTGGACTGCGTCAATATCCTCGACTTCAACCTGTTCAGTCTCGTCGTGTTCGTCTTCAGCCAACTAACGTCAGCTCCCTTGATTATTCTCTTCCATCCCGTCTTTATCTGCAGCCCGGTCTTTAGCGACGGAGCTGAGGGCCGGGCCTCCGGTCGCCTCGTTATCATTTACGAACCCAAATTGGCCCTTACCATGAAACATTTTTACCAATCGGAGAAATTCTTGATAGTCAGGATGGTCATGGGTTAGTTCCCCACTTTCCATCAGTTCAGCTACTCGTGTCTGCAGTTGGTCGAAATCCTGGCGATCTGCATCAGCGATGCCGCCCGCCAACAGGTCGTCAGATCGAATTTCATACTCCTCCTGGAGGCCGACAGCTGAGCGGTGTTTGCGCAGCTTAGCGGCCGCCTGCTGCAACATATCCTCATCCAGATCCGCAGGAGGTGAAGCTAATAATAATTCGATACCCCGCTGGCGAGTTCCTCCCTCCTCGTTGAGATTGTCAATAATTCTCTGAGGCTGGAATTGCCCCTCTGTGGAAAGTTGTGCCTGCAATACCTGGGCGATACGCTGATGCACAGGTGAGATGAAGTCGTCGGCCTGGACTACCGCAAACACGCGCTCAGCTTCCTGCTCATCTTCCAGGGCGGCTGACAACAGCTCCTTTTCCAAAGTCTCCCACCAGGGGGACTCCTGCTCGGCGTAGCGGGCTACGGCTTCGGTTATAAAGCTACGATCTCTGGCCCCATCTTGGGTGGGTGCCCCCCGACGGCGTGGGCGCCGAGAGCTGCGCCGCCGCAATTCCATTTGCAATGCCCGCTGCATACTTTCCGTGCGTTGCGGACGACCTTCTGCCCACCGATCAGCCGCGCGGGCGATAAACTCGTCGCGGCGAGTAAAATCAGGAACCTTAAGTAGTACTTCTACCGCTTCTCGAGCGGCCCGGGCCATGCCATCAGCACCCTGGTCGCGGTACTGGCGGAAGACCATCTCCAGCCGATACTGGACCAAGTTTATTGCCTGTCCAGCCAATTGGGCGAACTGCTCCGGGCCGTGCTGGCGGATGTAATCATCAGGATCTGTCCCCTCAGGAAGGATAAGTATCTTCGCCTCCAAGCCGCTACGCTCAAACAAGTCAACATTGCGCAAGGCGGCCTGCATGCCGGCGGCATCGGCATCGTAGCACAGTATTACCTGGTCCACGTAGCGCCCCAGCAGGCGCAGATGATCGGCGGTCATCGCTGTGCCTAAAGTTGCTACTACATTGCTGACACCTGCCTGGTGCAAAGCAATAACGTCCGTGTAGCCCTCAACGACAATGGCCTGCTTCTGGGCTACCATTTCCTGGCGAGCGACATCCAGAGCATACAAATGTCGTCCCTTATTGAACAGCACCGTGTCAGGCGAGTTAAGATACTTAGCCGACTCATCGGGGTCCATGGCCCGGCCACCAAAGCCAATCATCGCCCCGGCCGCGTCAGTGATGGGAAAGATGACTCGGTGACGAAACACGTCGTAATGGGTGTCCTGGCGACTCACCTTGGCCAATCCCGCTGCCTGGGCAATTTCAGTATTTATTCCTTTTTTGCCCAGGAACTTAAGGAGATCATCCCACTGATTGGCAGCATAGCCCAGCCAGAATTTCTCCATGACCTCATCAGTGAAGCCTCGCTGGTGCAGATAGTCCAGAGCTGGCCGTCCACCGGACTGGTGTAGGTTATCGTGAAAATGGTCGGCCGCGAGCTTGACTGCCCGGCGGAGTAGCTTACGGCGCTGAACTTGGGCCTTATCAGCCGGCTGGGTTTGCCAGGAGAGGCCCACTCGCTGGGCTAAGCGTTCACCGGCTTCAGGAAAGCTTATGCCTTCTATTTCCATTACGAAGGAAAATACGTCGCCACCAGCACCGCAGCCAAAACAGTGCCAGAAACCATTGGCCGGGTCTACAAAAAACGAGGGAGTTTTTTCCTGATGAAAAGGACAGCGAGCCTTATGCCGGCGGCCGGCCCGCTGCAGGGGAACGTACTGCGATATTACCTCAACTATATCAACCCGCCGCTTAATCTCTTCCTTGATGTCCTCGTCAGCCATGCCTGCTCTTTGTTGCGTGGTAAGTTTGACGAATTATAACAATGGAAAGTTCACCGCCAGTAACAATAGTCCTCCTTCTGTAGCGGAAGAATAATCTGCGGATAAAATGTCGCTCTTACCGCCCGGCTGGGCCGGGTTCCCGCGTTCGCTGCACAAAGAGCTGACTCCTCCGCCATAGTGCCTATGGCTACGGTGGCCGAGTCGGCGGGCAAGCGCGGCGCTCAACGGTTCGACAAGCTCACCGCAGGCACGGCTCCTCCCACAGGTATAGCAACGGTCTCGCTCCGGGAATATACTAAATGGTAGCGGCCTCGCCGCAGCGAGGCCGCTGGAAGGATAACGGACGGTTGACAGGAGAGATTAGTCCCAGATGTGTATACGGGTAACCTTCATATCATGCAAAGTGAAGGCAATGTTGTTTTCTTCGCTATAGCGCAGGATGACATCACGGGAGAAGGTGCGGCTGGTGCCGCCAAAAGATACCGTAACCGACCCTGTTCCGAGGGTAGCTGTACCCGGACCGCTATGGGAAAAGGTGAGAGATTCGCCGGGGAAACCGTAGCGGTACATCACCCGCTTAAAGTCATCGCCCAGCTTGACATACTTGTGGGGCTGCCACAAGTGGGTGCGGGCGTAATTACAGTTTTCGGCGGCGACGGCAATGACCTGAATGTAACCGTCGCGGTCTAATACAAAGCCCAATATAACTGGACCCCGCTGATAAATCCACTCAACCTCACCCGCCTCTAACTCTACCCAGACAGGCAAAGCCCAGATAGGAAAAGGTCCGCCCGGGGCAGCGCCTGCTCCCATGGCACCGGGAAAGGCGCCTGGTCCGGGAGCCATAGGGCCACCGGGAGGTCCCATCATCGGCGAGGGCATGCCTGGGGCACTAGGGGCGCCCATTGGCATTCCTGGCATTCCCGGCATCCCTGGCATTCCTGGCATCCCGGGCATTCCCCCCATTGGGGGAACACCCGCGGCGAGGCCGCCCGCCCCGCCAAACTCTGGGCCCTGGCCGACTACAACGCCGGCGGGCTCTCCGTAGACATCTAACACATCAATAGCATGCTGGCCCAACCGCATGCCGGCTAACTGCACTTCGCGGGCCTGGACACTACTGCTGACCGCCAATAGTAGCGTGACCGCGACTACTGCGACGAGAATGGTCCTCGGGAATATTGCTGCTCTCATATCGGCTGTCTCCCTTCGCTGTCAAGAGTGCTGCGATTCGGTGGTCCGAATTATAACGCGCCTAACTATTATGCACAGCCGTACCAACATTCGGTATCATAATAGCAACATAATTGTTAAATGTCAAGTCCAATTGGCGCCCAGCAGCGGCTGCCCCCGGCATCGGTAACTGTCTGAGCCAGATAGTCAGCCTCCTGACGTAACACCTGTTGGCGCTGAGCGGGAGGAAATTTTGCCAGGGATTCGTCCTCAATATTGAGTCCGCCGCGATAGCCAGCAGTGGCTAACATGGCGATGATCTTATGGTGATCTACATCGCCCTGATGGATGGGTGCTACATATTGACCGTACTGCCAGCCCAGCGTCCGCCGCCGCTGGCGGTAGCGAACCGGATAGGCAATGTTTTTACAATGTACATGGCAAACGTTAGCGGCTAAGCTCTGGATAATGTCATAGACACTGTTGAGCGGATATCCAGCCCAGTAGAAATTGCCAGTATCTAATGTTACCCGAAAACGGGGCGAGTCAACCATATCCAAGACGCGCTGCAGCCAGCGGGGGTCGTTGCCCTGGGCCCCGTGGTTTTCAATACCCAGCGGGATCTGGCAGTCCTCGGTGGCGGCCAGCACCTGCTGGACCATGTCGGCGTATATGGCTACCCGCTCCTGCCACGGTACTTGCTGCTGGCCGGTCATGGCTGCATCTATACGCACCGCCTCAGCGCCCAGTAGTTCACCGGCCCTGATGGCCCCGGCCACCCAGTCAATCTCAGCCTGCCGGTGGGGCGCATTGAAGTTGTTGGGCACAAATAGCGCTGATATGTGTAGCCCTTGCTGCTGGTAGGCCTGGGCAGCGGCGCCCATTTCGGCTTCACTTCTCACCGGCAGTTTGGGGCTGCCTAAGGAGCCATCCGGGGAGGGAATCATTAGGTTATAGTCTACGGCCAGTTCCACCGCATTTAGCTCCAACTCTTCCATCGCTCCCAGAATACAGTCATATCCCGCCTGAAAAACGCACGCATCGCGGACGGCTACATACATTGATATGGCCTTTCCTCACTATCTTTCATCTCCAACATCCCGAGGTTTCGCCGGCCAGGAGTAAAATCCCTTTGTGATTGAATCCACGGTAATAAAAAATTTCTGTAACTTGACGAGCAGGCGACTGTGCCATATACTGCTAATAAGCCATACGGCACGCACAACTTATGGCGGGTGAAGTTGTCATACAATCGGTGACAACCTGTCAGTAATGAAACCCAATTGGGTGCAAATTATTAATTCCGAAGCAGGAGACCACTGTCAAGGTGGCGAAATAAACCAGATAACTGGCAGTTATCCGCCCCAACTATAGCGTGGTTTCTGAAAGGAGAACATCATTATGCGCAAGATGGAGTTCATGCTGCTGGTAGTAGCAGTTATCATGGGAGGCGTGGTTATTGGGGTAGTTGGGTGTGGTGGTGGGGATGAGGCGGGGATGTATTTCAGCCTTAGTGAGCAGGCTTCGTGGGGACCGGACGGGAACCTCGCCTTTGCAGCATTCGGCGGCAACGCTATGCTGTACATTTACAAAGTCAACGAAAGAGGCCAGCGCGTGGTACTGCTGACCCAGTCGGACAATGATGAGGACTTTGATGATGAAGGTGGGTGGCACCCGGCCTACAGTCCTGATGGGAGCCTTATTGCCTTCGCTTCCCGGCGCGGCCCCAGTCCGGCTATCTGGACTATGGACGGAGATCTGGGTGACCGGCTGCAAGTGCAGCGGCTTACCGATGATAGCGGCCTGGGTAGCGATGAGCAGCCCAGTTGGCGGCCAGACGGTAATGTCATCATCTTCACCAGCACGCGCACCAATGCTAATCACGACATCTGCGTGATTAATAGTGACGGCACCGGGCGCGCTGACCTATTGGCTACTGTTGCCGAAGAGCAGTGGCCCGTGTATAATCCGCAGAACGCTAACCAGATAGCTCTCCAAGTCTCAGACCACGACAGTCACCCCGATGCGGCCATAGCGGCCCTGTGGGCTAACGATAATGATACAGACATCTGCATCTATGACACCGGCACCAGTAGCTATAACGCCCTGGCTGCTGCCAACAGTCCGTACCGCGATGAGGCGCCGACATGGAGTCCTGACGGAACCAAAATCGCTTTCCACTCTAACCGCAGCGGTGACTTTGACATCTGGGTGGTGGAGATAGCCACCGGTACGCTGACCCATATCACCAACGATGCCCGCTCCGATGGCTTCCCCATTTGGAACGAAGATGGCAGCCGCATCGCCTTCATCCGGGACCGAGAACTGTGGACAGTGGCCGCCGACGGCACCGACCCGGAGCGCGTAACTCGCCGGTTCTAAGGCGGCAGATACAGCAAAACCCCGCCGATGGGCATAGTGCTGAGTAGGCATGGAAAAGTTGTGAGACGGCAGCCCTTGTTATCGCTAATCCTGGGCTGCCGCTGATTTATTGCTATGATTCCCCTGCGCGATAACATCCGATCGCTACATAGGCCGATAGTCAATATCGCCATCATTGTGGCCTGTGGGGTGGTGTTCGTCTACCAGTTAGCTGCTCCCCAGGCAATCCAGGAGCTGGCCTTTCGGCCTGCCTATCTGCTCTCCCCCACTGCATTTACCAGGGACGGGGCCCCGCTGGTATTAGGCAGCCTGGTACTGTCCATATTTATGCACGGTGGTCTGCTTCATATCGGCGGGAATATGCTGTTTCTGTGGGTATTTGGGGACAATGTAGAGGATAGGATGGGGCATTTGCGCTATGTGGTCTTCTACCTTCTGTGTGGGGTGTTAGCTACAGGGGTGCACACCCTTGTAGCCCTGCTGGGGGCATCACTGTCCGGAGGGAAAGTCCTGGCTATTCCGGTGGTAGGGGCGAGTGGCGCAATTGCCGGCGTGCTGGGAGCGTACTATACCCTATTCAGGGGTGCTCAAGTCCGGGCGCTGGTGCCCATATTCTTCATATTCACTATAGTGAATTTACCCGCGGGGCTTTTCATTATTATTTGGTTCATTATGCAATTGTTCTCTGGCGTTGGCTCACTGGGAATGAGTACGGGCGTAGCTTTTTGGGCCCATATTGGCGGCTTTGTGGCAGGGCTGTGTTTGGTCAGACTATTCGTTCCACCTCGCCGCCGACCGCACCCCCGCGTAACCGCCTTGAGGATAGATTAGGTCCACCGTCCCAACAATAGAAAGAGCTTATTTACCTATTTCAAGCGGTCCGCTTTTTCCTACAGTAATAGAAGCGACAAAAGCAGTTAACGTCTCTGATGAGGACGCCCAGCGCCGAAGATCCGCTGCAGAAGCGTATGGCCGATCAGCAGTGCCGCTCGCAGCCATATCCCCATCCCCACCAGCCAGCGGCTGCCAAACCAGCCGGCCAGATGTTTGCTGTATAGCCGGTACATGCTGCGATGAAAGTTGATTATGGTAGGGATAACCGCCTTATTAGAGCTGTGGCCGACGGCATGAATGATCCGAGGCTGAGGCGTGTATAACACCTGCCAGCCGGCCTGATGAGCCCGCCAGCAATAATCAACATCCTCCGACCCCCAGAAGAATTGGTCATCCAACAGACCAATGTCCGCAATCAGCTCTCGCCGGAGCAGCATACACGCCCCCGAGACCCAATCTACCGCGCGCGTCTCATTGTGGTCCCAATTCGACATCAGATAATCAGTAACACTCCTGGCGCCGGGGACAAGTCGGCTCAGGAAGGTGTGGCGAAACAGGGCGGCAGCTACCGTTGGGAAGTGGCGACAGGAATACTGCAAGCGGCCGTCGGGATAGAGGAGTTGGGGGCCGATGATACCCGCCTGCGGATGCTGATCAGCAAAACTCACCAGCTCATCCAGGGCATGAGGAGACAGAAGTGTGTCAGGGTTTAGTAGCAGAACATAACGTCCGCCGGCCTGCTGTATCCCCTGATTGCAGCCAGCGGCAAAGCCGCGGTTTTCCTCATTAGCGATTAACTTAACTAAGGGGTAGTGCTGCTTGATCGCAGCGACCGTGTCATCAGTAGAAGCGTTATCAACAACAATGACCTCAAATGAGACCCGGCTCTCCGGATCATAGATAGAATTCAGGCAGGCAAGTAGGTCATCCCGGACGTTCCAACTGACGATACAGACGCTGACATCAGTCGGTGGTGTCACAGTCACTCGCGCTCTCCTGAGGCTCCTCGGCTTCTTCTATCAGCATTATGGGGATGCCATCTCGTATCGGATAGCGCTTGCCACAACCGGTGCAGACAATCTTCTCGTCCGCTAATTCTACCGGTGCCTTACAATCCGGACAAGCCAGCACCTCTAACAACTTTTCGTCAATCATATAATCATCTCCTTAAACGCGTAGGCGGGGTTCTCTCCTTCGGCAGGCTCAGGACGGTGAGCTTGCCGAACCGCAACCCCGCATTCAGCCGCGAACTACGCAGGTTGAGAACCTGCGCTACGCGACTTATTTAGCGACCTGGTTAGATTTACTTAACCCCAAGCGAACAGCCACGTCTTCGAAAACACTATAGGCCACCGGGATAACCAGCAAGGTAAGGAACGTTGAGCTGAGCAGACCGCCAATGGCCGTCAGGGCCAGCGGCTGCCACATATCTGAGCCTTCCCGTACTGCCATGGCCATAGGAATCATGGCCAAGCCGGTGGACAGAGCAGTCATGAGAATGGGCCGCAGCCTAATCCGCCCCCCCTCCACAATTGCCTGATGGATAGGCATACCGCGCTGTCGCAGCAGATTGATCATTTGCACCAGCAGGATCGAATTGCTGACCACAATACCGGTGACTAACAACAGGCCCAGGAAAACCATCAGGCTTATCATGGTGCCGGTCATCACGAGCACTATGGCAATCCCGATTATTTCCAGGGGAACTGCCACCATAATCGTTAGTGGATGAACCAAGGACTCAAACTGAGAGGCCATAATCATATAGATAAGAGCAATGCCCATAAGCAGGGCGATGAACATTCCCGCGAAGGCCTCGCGGCGGTCTTCCTCGGCCCCCCCGAAATCGTACCGGTATCCTTGGGGCCAGTCGCGGCTCATCGGCTCTATGCGGGCCTCGATACCCTCAATGATATCAGTAAGGGCCTGGTCGGGCAATTTAGCGGCGGTAATCTTGACTACGCGCTGGCGCTCGTCCCGGTTAATCTGGCTGGGACCAGCGGCCAGTTTAATGTGAGCGATCTCGGTCAATGGTATTGCCTGGCCAGTATGGGGCGCGATAATGGTAGCATCTTTTACTGTCTCAATCCAGTCACGGTCAGCTTCGGCCGCCCTGACGGTGATGTCATACTCCTCCCCTCTCTCCCGGTACTTGGTCAATTGCTGAGTACCTCGAATCAGGGTCTGGAGAGTAGCAGCTACCTGATGAGCAGTTATGCCATGAGTACCGGCCTTCTGCCGATCAATAAATACTTGATACTCAGGCTTGCCCGGGCGCCAACTGAGGTCTGCGTCCAGCAGTCCCGGCACGTCAGCTATTTGCTCCATAACCTGGGTGCCCAGGCGGTTAAGCACCGACAGTTCGTCGCCACTAATAATGATCTCAATGTCAGCTCCGCCCATGGCACCCGGCCCCATTTGGCCAAACCGGATAGTGACCCCTGGGACTTGAGCGAATTTCTGTCGCAACTCAGCTTCAATCTGGCTGGTGGAGCGCTCGCGCTGGCGGCGAGGGAGTAACTCGCCATATATGGTAGCGGTATTAGCTCCTCCACTACCCATACCCATCATCATCATACCCGCTTCCACACCCAGCTCACCCCCGGATGCCCCGACATTTTCAAATTCAGGAACCTGCTGGATTATTCGCTCCAACTTCTGGGTAACTTGGTCAGTATACTCAATTGATGAGCCGATGGGAGTTTCCACATTGACCATTATCTCATCCTCGGCCATCTCCGGAAAGAATTCCAGGCCAACTAAGGCCATCAACATTAGGCTGATCATGAAAAGGCCACCAGCCACAGCCATGGTTGTGGCGCGGTGGCTTAACGCCCAGGTCACCGCCTCGACGTATGCCTGTGTCAGTCGCTCAAAGGCCTGGCGGAATTGTGCCAACCCCATCTCGATCAGGTGAGCGAACTGCCAGAAAAAACCGTCAGAGTTGCGGGAGACTTGTGCGCCGGCGCGGGGAGCAGCCATAAACCGGGAACAAAGCAAGGGAACTAAGGTCAAGGCCACTATCAGCGAGGCACCGAGGCCAAACATTACTACCAGTGCCATAGAGGTGAATAACTCGGTGACCATGCCCCCGGCAAACAACAGGGGGAAGAAGACGGCAAAGGTAGCAAGCGTGGTAGCCGTACACGCTAAGGCTACCTCACCGGTCGCAGTGACGGCCGCCTTCCTTACCGGTTCTCCCTCCTGGACGTGCCGATAGATATTCTCCAGCACCACGATAGAGTCGTCCACCATCCGCCCGATGGCCATCACTAATCCGCCCATAGTTACGATATTGAGGGTCATATCGGCGAAGTACATCAGAACAAAGGTGGCAATCAACGACATGGGGATGGAGATGGCCACTACCACCGTATTGCGTACCGCCGCCAAAAAGAAGAAGATGATGATAATCGCGAGGATGCCACCCTGAATGGCGACGTCATATAAGTTGCTTAGTGATTGCTTAATATACTTGGCCTGGTCAAAAGTAGCAGTTAGCTGCACACCGGCCGGTAACTTGGCGGGCAGCGTCTTTATGGCCTCGTGGACGGCGTCAGAGACCTCAACGGTGTTGGCAACTGATTCTTTGGCTATGGTCAATGCCACACACGGCTCACCATTCAGGCGGGCAAAGCTGCGGATTTCCCGATGAGTATCCTTGATCTGGGCCACGTCCCGCAGGCGAATCGGAGTGCCCTCATGAGCACCGATGGCGATGTCGCCAATCTCCCCGACACTTTGAAACTGGCCAATGGTGCGAACAGTGTACTCGCGGATCCCCTCGGTGGTATAGCCAGCCGGCAGATTGAGATTCTCGGCGCGCAAGATGTTCTCAATTTGTCCCACTGAGAGGCCATAAGCATCTAACCGCGCTCTATCTACCTCCACCAATATTTCCCGCACCAGCCCGCCATAGATACTGGCGGCGGCTACTCCCGCAACTTTTTCCAGTTCTGGTTTGATAATATCATCAGCAATTTTTCGCAACCGCTCCAGGTCGTCCATACCGGTGACTTCAAGCTCCATAACCGGCATCATGGTGGAGGGGTCCAGCTTGCCAATAAGGGGCCGGTGGGCATCCTCGGGGAGCCAGTTGATGACCGGGTCAACCTTCTCGCGGGTGTCAAAAGAAGCCCCATCCATGTCGGTGCCCCAGTCAAACTCAAGAATGACCAGGGACAGACCATCCTGGGAAGTGGAACGGATGCTCTTGAGGTCCTCAACAATGGCCGCTGCTTCCTCTATTGGCTTGGTGACGAACTCCTCTACTTCCTCCGGCCCGGCCCCGGGATACCGAGTCATAACCGTAATATAGGGAAAGGTAATATCCGGGAAAAGGTCTATCTTTAGCCGGGATAATCCCAGTAGTCCCAGCAGTATCACTGCCAGAGCAACCATATAGGTGGTGACCGGCTGATTCAGCGAGAAGCGGGCCGGATTCATTGCTCAGGGCTCACCCCTGAGGCTTTAACTTCAACGGCCTGCCCAGGCTGTAGTTGTTGCTGCCCCCGAATAATGACACGATCGCCTGCCTTCAGACCGCTGAGCACAGCCACGCGGGTCTCATCTCGCAGGCCAAGCTCTACCGGCTGCCGGCTCGCCTGGTTCCCTTCGGCCACATAGACAAACGTCTTGTTGTCCTGTTCTATTATGGCTTCACGGGGAATAACCAACATGTCCGTGAGCCGCTGGGTTATGATTTGTACCCGGGCGAACATGCCAGCCGTGAGTTCGCCTTCTGGATTGGGCAGGTGAACCTTTATGTCAAAGGCACGGGAGCCAGGATCAGCAACAGGCAAGATTTGGCTAACGGTGCCGACGAACTCAGTCCCCCCCAGGGCGTCAACGGTTACTTTCACCTTTTGCTCCTTGCTAACTTCACTGATGTTGCGCTCTCCGACGGTAGCCCGGACATATACATTGTCATTGTTGACTATGCGGAAGGCTGGAGAGCTCGTGGGCGCTGATTCACCGGAATCAATATTACGCTGAGCAATCACACCGTTGGCCGGGGCGCGGATGTGGGCGTAACCAATCTGAGCTTGCAGATACTCAATGTTGGCCTCGGCCTGGCTCAGAGCAGCCTGGGCGGCCTCTACGTCCTCCCGACTAATATCATTGCGCGCCTGGGCAGCCTGAGCCATTTCCAGGGTAGCGTGGGCCTGTTCAACTTGCTGCTCGGCCGCTTCCACGTCCCGCTGGCGAATCTCCTTTTGAGCCTGGTTCGCCTGGGCCAAAACCAGAGCAGATTGGGCCTGCTGGACTTGAGCCTCAGCTATGCGTATCTCCTCGCTACGGGCGCCTTCTTCGGTCAAGTCGCGGCGCTGCACCGCGGTATTGTAGTTGGTCACGGCGATGTCATACTGGAGCTGGGCGGCATCATACTGCTGCTGAGCAATGGCTCCTTGAGACAAAAGCCTCTCCGCCCGCTCCAGGTTCTTTCGGGCATTCTCCTGGCGGGCTTGAGCCTGGCGGACAGCCTCTTCGGCCTGCTCCCTCTCCTGGCGGCGGGCCCCCTGCCGCAGCATATCCAACCGCGCTTGTGCCTGGTCCAGAGCCTGAACAGCTTGATCCAGAGAAGTAGTGGTCTGGGTGACGGCGATCTCGGCGGTGGTCTGCGCCTGTTGCAGTCGGGACTGAGCTGCCTTTAGCTGGGCCCCAGCCTGAGCAAACGTGGTATCAGTTTGGGCTTGCTGAAGACCAACACCAGTTTGGGCCTGCTTAAGGCGGGCGCGGGCTCCATCGGCGGCAGCGCGGGCCTGACTGAGCTGGGAGCGTAGGTCCTGATGCTCCAGTACGGCCAGCAACTGGCCGGCGGTGACCACGTCGCCCTCGTCTACATAGACCCGGGCCACTTTGCCCGACATCTTGGGCACTACATTGATGTCTATCTCCGCTTCAATGGTACCGGTAGCCGAGAACGAGCTTTGAATGTCTCCCTTCTGAGCGCGGTAGATCTGTACGGGCACAGTAGCCTGTTGGGCTTCGGCTGGGGAGTCGGCTTGCTTTCGCCCGCGTAGTAGCCGAGTCAACCCCCAACCGCCAATAACTAACACGACAAGTACAATTACAGCAATTAGTTTGCGATTCACGGTAGTTCACTCCTGGCTGCTGCTTATGGGCAGTTGATCACGAGGAACATTCACTGCGCTAACAAGCTGGGCTTCGGCAGTCTGATATCCATATAGAACATTGACGTGATTGGTGCGCGCCGCGGTTAGTGCTACGCGGGCATCGGTGACCTCCACCGCCCGGCCCACACCAGCACTGTAGCGAACCTGGGCCAGCCGCAGGGCCTCCTCGGCCTGCTGGACGGTCTTAGCGGTAGCGTGGAGCCGGGATTTGGCTTCCTGTAGCTTCAAGTATGCGTCCTGGACCTGGGCTGCGACCTGTTGTTTGAGCTGCTCAACGGCCAGTCGGGCTTGCTCCCGGCGGTGATAAGCTTGTTGCTCCTTAGCCGAGGCGGCGCCGCCATCAATAATTGGCTTACTCAAACTGAGAGTTACGTTCCAATTGTAGTCGGCCGAGAAGCCGGCCGCGCTCTTGCGCTGGTAACCACCCACCAAATCAAGGTTAATGCCCCGCTGAGCGGCAGCCAGGCGACCCTGAACCTGAAATAGCTGGACGCTTTTGCGGGCCGCCAGTATCTCTTGACGCCGCTGGCGAGCCAGGTCAATGCAGTCAGAGAGTCGCACGCTTATGGGGACAGGCTCAGGCGGAGCCACCAATTCAAGGGGAGTAGTCAACTCCAGGGCTAATATCTGTTTGAGCGCTGTCTTAGTCAGTTGGATACCATTCTCAGCGGCAATCAAGTCCTGGCGGGCATTGGCAATATCCACTTCAGCGCGGAGCACATCAAACTTAGGTGCTGCCCCCGCCTCAAAATGCGCCTGGGCCAGGCGCCAGTGGTCGGTAGCACTGGCCACGGTCTGCCGGGCGACCTGGGCCAGTTGCTGGGCTTGAATAACAGATAGGAACGTCTGGGTGGTGGCCAACTCGACCTGGCGACGGGCGATGGCCGCCTGCAGTTCAGAAATATCAACATTCAAGGCGCTGAGCTGCACCAAAGCCTGATTGCGGCCAGCCGAGTACAGCGATTTGTAAAGTGACAGGCCGTAATCCCAGGCCTTCTCGGGGCCGACCTGAATTGATTCCGTCCCCGTCGGAGTGGGTATGTCAAAACTGACCTGGGGGCCAAGACGGGAATAGTTGGCTTGCAGACCAAGTTGGACACGGCGGGCCGCCTGGGCTTCACTTACGCTGGCAGTTGCCGCGCCGATAGCCTGGGTAGCAATGCGGATGTCATAATTGTTCTCCAGGGCCAAAGCCACCGCCTCATCCAGAGTCAGGCGCAGCGGCTGGGCCGGCTGGGCATCTTCTTCCGCCCAACTGACCAGCAAAGCTCCTACCATCAGCCAGGCAACTACCGCTACCCAACCCCCATATCTCAACGCACCTCGCTTCTTCACTTTCACGACGTTGTGTCCTCCCTCATCTCCTCGAGCAACTGCTGCAGCAATGAACTGACCTCCAGCATCGCCTCAAGTTTGAGAAATAATACCCCCGCGCCCGCCGGATGAACAAAGGCCAACAGCTTGTCGCCCTGTTTGATGCCGCAACTATCGCGAGCCGCGGCCGGAATCACCACTTGCCCGCGTTCGCCTACCGTAACGGTGCCTAAGAATAACTGGCTGAGGTTGTCGGATAGCTGCATAGTAATCACTCCCTGCTGAACTGGGTAGTTATGTGACTGTTCCATATCGGGGCTGCAAACTACGTATTGAGTCTCATATTTATATGATTTGACTGATATTGTATACAATTATGTAAATTCTGTCAATATGAGCAATATGATTTTCAAAAGAGCAAGCACCTGCTTCTACCAAGTGAAGCAGGTGCTTAGTGGTGCAATTGCTGGCTTGCCGTTCACAGCTTGGTGGCCAGCACATCGCGCCGGCTAACTACGCCGACTAGCTTACCCAGCTTGTCTACTACGGGTACGCGCTTGATTTTCTGTTTCTTAAGTGTATCAGATACTGATTTGATGGAGTCGCTGGGCTCAGCCTTGTAGACTCGCTTGGTCATAGCCGATTCTACATTTTGCGTAATGCGAGCCGCTAGAGCGTCAGCCTCAGTCATCACACCTACCACCTTGCCTTTGTCAACAACAGGCAATCCACTGACTTCTTTCTTGACCATCAGTCTTATTGCATCTTTGACCTTAGCCTTTGGTTTCACCGTTACTACCTTGGTGGTCATAATGTCTTCTGCTGTCTTCTTCGCCATTAGTGTTCACCTCCTTGGAAAGGGAATAGCCATCAAAGCAATCACAATCATCAGTACCTACCGTACTGTTCTACCAGTTCCAGCACGCGGCGGTACTGATCAAAACTAACATTATCAGGCACCGAATGGTCGGAATGATAGATATATCCTCCCCCTTGCTTGGCGATGGGTATCTTTGTCCTAATCTCGTTTTCGATCACCGCTGGATCGGGATCGGCCATGGCGCGCACATCAATACCGCCCATAAAGGCGATCTGGGTGCCGAAGGCCTGCTTGAGTTCCACCAGGTCCATACCTGCCTTCACCTCCAGGGGCTCCAGACAGTCCAGGCCGTCTTCAATAAACCTGGGGATAAGCTCCTTGACGCAGCCGCAACTGTGCAGGATAACAGGCAGGCCTTCACCGTGGAAGTAATCAACTAACCGCTGGAAGGTAGGCCGCAGTTGCTCATCATAGTGGTGGGGAGAAAAGAGCAGGCCATTGCGGTAGCCAAGATCACACAAGATGAAGGCTCCATCAAACTGAAAACCGCCCTCTTTCATTATTTCATACATCTGGATACTTAGGGTCGCATTGGTCTCGTACATATCCCGGACCCAATCTGGATCGGTAGCGATAAGCATTAGTAGCTGCTCAGAGGCTACATAGGATTGAATCAAGTCATAGCCAAACGCCGCTCCGTAGAAGATGAACCGGCCTTCATCGTAGGCCTGTTGCCAGCCAGGTAACCCGAGGCGACGGTCGGTTCGGCCCACCTCCAAAGTTGAGTCATCGGGGCGCTCATCCTCGGCGGTCCCCGTCAGCCAACTACCCTCCCAGTCAACCCGGTCACGATCGGGAGTGAGCCGCTCTTTTATCTTCTCCCAATCTTCCCGGGTCTTGCACGGATAATCAATAATCTGCGGAGTAGATGAGTAATCTTTATGGTCACGCCGCAGCCCGCCTTGGGAGGTGGTTCTTACTATATACTCTTCGTCCTCCTCAATTATCTCGATGGGAAACCGTGGAGACGTATCCGCCCCGAAGCCTACCCACTCAAAATCAAAATACTCCGCCGGATTAACCTCCGGAGGAAGTCCCTCTTGGAGCCAACGCTCAACGGTGGATAACCACGGGCCGTCATGCATTGGTATTCTGTCAGCCTCTTCATGATTGAGAGCCAATAAAACTCGCTCGCGTGATGTCACTTCTATCTCTCCTTACCGGCTATAGTCGTCTTTACACCCGTCAACAGCAATAGTATTATTCTATGTATGCTTTACTAATCCTTTGTTGAGATTAGTAATTATTCAAAGCGAGCAACTAAGAGCCGATATTCTCGTGGCTCACGGTCCAGGCCGGCATCGCAGGTGACAGTGCAGGGAAGGAATTTCTGGGCCACTTGCAGAACTGTGTATCCGGAGAACCCGAGGGTGTTTCCTATATGTCTCAGCAACCCAACCCCCATCACATTTCAGCGCCCGATAACCGCCACCGACCAGGCCATTGATAACCTGGTCTACGAACTCTACGACCTCACCGACGAGGAGATTACTATAGTCGAAGCAGGCGCAACATAAAATTTCGCACCTACAGGGGAAACCATGCGCGCAGGCGTATATCAAAATCATAGCATGATAAGATGAAAGAATTGTTCCTAAAGGAGTGTGATAGATATGAGTGACGAGAGAGATGATGACCAGGGGGAAGTCGAGGAGGGAGACGCGCGTCAAGTGGAGAGCGAGGTCATCGAAAGGCTCCGTCAGACCTTGGGTACCTCGTCGGCATCGCGTGTATTGTCTGTAATTAGAAGCCAAATGGTCCCGCTGATAGCTCGCCAAGAGAATCTGCGATCCATTGCCGCGACGTCCTATGCCTCGGTTCTGTCAGAATCATGGCTTCGGCACCTTCAATGCATGATGGATCAATCGGCCCGGGCACTCCACGCGGCCTTCCGCCCATCTTTAGATTTGTCCGCGACTATGGCAGCGGCCCAACGTTCGTCCTTACAAATGTCCGGGGCTATGGCACAGATCTTGTCTTGGTCCGCGCGACTGGATGCGCAAGGACTAGCGGCCGCACGGCAGAGCCTAGCGGTTGCGGACGCAGCGCGGGCTAGTCTCATGATGGGCCCCGCGATCAGGGCGTCATTGGCCCAGCTTGACATTCCGCGGATTGGATTGCTTCACGAGATTGCGCTGCGGCCGCCAACCGTTTTCGAGCAGACCGCCAACCAGTACCGGATAGAACAGGAAGAAGCTGAGGGTGATGAACTCGCAGTCGTTCGAGCGAGCGCAGGAATGGTCGCTAGTTCTTCTACGACCAACATAGTGTGCGCGAGCAATCTTGAAGTATTGACTCTGTACGATCCAGAAAGGGGCATTTCCGGGTCTTCCCTAGAGACTCTGCCGACATACAACATTTTGCAAGTGCAGCGGGCCGAGATACAGCAGCGGATCGCCGAACGTGGTATTCCCATCGATGCAGAAGAACTCTTGGCAAATCTCCCTTATGAAAGGGAGTTAACATTGGGGCTGGAAGTGAACGCGTTGATCCTTGACTGCGACAGAGCTTCCAGATTTGCCGGCAAGGACCCCATATTCGGTTCCAGTTCGAAGTTTATAGCCATAATCGCAGTTCTTCCTGGCCTTGTGGCGACGAATGAGGTGATTCTGGGTGAGCTAGTAGACCATTTGTACTTCCTACTGTGGGAATGCGCGGAGAAGAAGAAGGGCCTATTCTGGAGCTTGCTGGGAGGCGAAGATAAGAACTTTATCAATGAAGTCAGACTACTGCGCAACAACTTCTATCGTCATGATGTCGAGCACGATGAGCACGCCGAAGAGAAGATCGAGAAACTTGGCCAGTTCTTCGGTGAGCACATCGGCAAGCGTATGCCTCGTATGGCTGACGATTATCGAAACCTGCAGCGATATCTTCTGGGACGGCTTATCGCTTTGCTTGCGCACGTTTGCGAGCAATTGACATAATCCAAGACCTGAAGGGGAACAAGTATCAGTCGTTTGCCGGGGCAAACAAATCCCCAATGACACAATTCCTATTGGGGCGCCGGGGATCGAATAGCGTTCCCGCAATCGCCTCCAACGCCAGATAGCCGCCACCGATTCAGCCGACGCCCGCCGATGCCTGCGGCTAAGGCGGGATTGGGCGAAGTCTGCCTAGGCCATTGATAGGCTGGTCTATGCACTCTACGACCTGACCGACGTGGAGATCGCGATAGTTGAAGGGTATAATGAACGTGAGTAAACGCCTTTGGCCGTGCCCGAACTCGGCTGCTGGACTGGACGGAGAACCCGTTCATCGCCTTGCACTTGGCGCTTACAACTGAGCCGGCCCCGCCGTGAGAGGTGGTGCCGGTTGGACGCATTGGAGAGCTTGTGAGCCGGCATGGAAGGAAAGCAGGCCATGAGTGGGCAACAGTTGGAGACGTGGACGTGAGAGTTATAGGAACTGATAAGAGCGGGTTGTGGTGAAATCCCAATCAGAAGGAGGTTGCACGATGCAGCTCACGCGCGCGGAGAGATGGATCTTGTCGAACCAGTACAGAATACTTGAGGCGCTGTACCCAAAGGAGGCGGAGTACCTTGCATACGGTCGCAAGGCTCTTGAGTGCGGGTACGAACTCGAGTATGACGGGCTGGCCGAAGCAGTCTACGAGGATAGCCATTGCTTATCGTCGGAGGGATGTGAAGAGGTTCTGGACATCCTGCAAATGTTCTCCAGCCTGAAGGACAGCTACGAAGCGCTCGAGGATAAGTCCGGAATTGACGTCAATGCGATGACCTTCCGTGGGTTCTCTGGGAACGACGAGGGCAAGCAGATGGCCTACGCCCACTACTTCTGCGGGAAGGACGGCGGAAGATTCACCGACTTGGAGCGTGGCGACAACTTTGATAGCCACTTTCCCTACCTGGACGTTTACCGCCGTATGCTCCGCGAATGGCACAATTCCGATAATAAGTACCAGCTTAGCAAGGAAGACATCGCCCGCATTGCCGCTGCGAGGCCATACCCGGAATGACTCTCCGTTCGCCACTGCTTATGGATGGGGCAGCCTCTGCCGTGGGAAGGGGATAGTGCCCATACTTACAAGGGAGCTGGCCGAAGACCCCTTCTTCATATCGAGCATCAAATTCAATGTCAATCGCCTCCAGCGCCAGATAGCCGCCACCGATTCAGCCGACGCCCGCCGATGCCTGCCTACTTCGCCGTAGTACCTACGGCTACGAAGGCTGAATCGGCTAAGGCGGGCTTTGGCGAAGTCTGCCCCGGCCATTGATACCCTGGTCTATGAACTCTACGACCTGACCGACGAGGAGATTGCCATCGTGGAAGGGGCTACTGAGTACGGCTGAGGAGGGCGGGCGAAGGCCTGCGCTACGCGGGGGCCGGGCTCGCTGCGCTCGACCACGGCCCCTCCAAACGGCAATCGGGGCACCCTTCGGCAGGCTCAGGGCGGGGCGGAGGTCCCACAGCTTTTACCACAGTCGCCTACAGCATATAGCGGCTGAGGTCCTGGTCTTCCACTATGTCTTTGAGCTGGTCCAGGACATAGCCGGCATCAATGAGCACTTTCTGCTCCCCAATTTCCGGGGCCGCAAAGGACAGCTCCTCCAGCAGCCGCTCCATAACCGTGTACAGCCGGCGGGCGCCGATATTCTCGGTGGCGTCATTGACCTGCTGGGCCAACTTGGCTATCTCGGCAACACCCTCATCGGCGAATTCCAACTGGATGCCTTCGGTGGCCAGCAACGCCCGATACTGCTTGACCAGCGAGTTCTGAGGCTCGACCAGGATGCGCTGGAAGTCCTCCTCGGTGAGGCTGTCCAGTTCCACCCGCAGCGGCAGCCGGCCCTGCAATTCAGGAATAAGATCAGATGGCTTGGAGACGTGGAAAGCGCCGGCGGCGATGAACAGGATGTGGTCGGTTTGGGTCGGCCCGTACTTGGTCATCACGGTACAGCCCTCAACAATGGGCAGAATGTCGCGCTGGACGCCTTCCCGGGAGACATCAGGGCCATGGCTTGACTCGCGGCCCGCCACTTTGTCCAGCTCGTCTATGAAGACGATCCCGGTCTCCTCCACCCGCTCCACGGTCTCGCGGGCGATAGCAGCGCTGTCAATCAGCTTCTCGGCTTGCTGGTGGGCCAATATACGGCGAGCATCGGCGACGGTAGTGTGCTTGGTGGATTTGCGGGAGGGGAACAGATTGCCCAGCATCTCCTGCATATCAAACCCCATCTCCTCCAGTCCCGCTGAACTGAATATCTGCATGCTCTGGACACTGGACTCCTCTACCTCAATCTCCACCTCCTCGTCCTCTAACTCACCAGCCTCCAGGCGCTGGCGGGTGAACTGGCGAATGCGCTGGTTCTGCTCGGCCTCCTGTTGGCGCCGCTGGCGCTCAGCTTCCATTTGTTCCGGGGAGGAAGGGCCCTGCTCCCCGCTAAGTGCCGCCGCCCACGGCGGGCGGGAGGCACCAGTATCCGCGCTCACGCCAGCCAGAATATCTATTAGCCGTTCTTCCGCGCGGCGCTGGGCCTCTTCCTGGACTTCCTCAAAAGCCTCCCGCTCCACCATCCGGTAGGAAATGTCTACCAGGTCGCGAATGATCGCCTCCACGTCCCGGCCCACATAGCCGACCTCAGTGAACTTGGTCGCCTCTATCTTGATAAACGGGGCCTGGACCAGGTTGGCCAGCCGGCGGGCAATCTCGGTCTTGCCCACACCAGTCGGCCCAATCATGAGAATGTTCTTGGGGATTATTTCATCCCGCAGCTCCCCGTCCACAGCCCGACGGCGGGCCCGGTTGCGCAGCGCGATGGCTACCGTGCGCTTGGCATCATCCTGGCCGATAATGTACTTGTCCAGCTCCGCCACAATCTCTTGAGGGGTTAAGTCGTCGATCAACTGGCTCACTTCACTACCTCCACCGTGATATTATCATTAGTATAGACGCATATGCCAGCGGCAATGCTCACTGCCTCCTCGGCAATCTGGGTCGCCGTCATATCCGTGTATTTAAGCATCGCCTGGGCGGCGGCCTGCGCAAAACCGCCCCCGCTGCCAATACCAATAACATCCTCGTCAGGGACGATTATATCGCCAGTGCCCGAGATTAGCAACAGACTATCCTTGTCAGCTACCAGCATTAGGGCCTGCAACTGGCGCAGGACTTTGTCAGTCCGCCACTCCTTAGCTAACTCCACCACCGCCCGCTGGAGATTACCACTGTACTCATCTAATTTGGTCTCCAATCGCTCAAACAGCGCCATGGCATCCGCCGCTGCGCCCGCGTAGCCGACCAGTACCTTGCCATCCCGCATCACCCGCAGCTTGCTGGCCGTAGATTTGAAAATAGTCTCATCAATACTCACCTGTCCATCTCCAGCCAGCGCCGTCTCGCCATCCCGCCGCACAGCAATTATCGTCGTAGAACGTATCGTCACCATGTAGTCACATCCTTAGAACGAATTAACAGCTTTTGCACCCCTTCCACCTTCGCTGCTGAGACAGCTCCGGCGGACAAGTCCGGCAAAAACTTTTGAAATTGCAGCAGCGGCGTCCCCGCCGCGACCCCGCCTCCCGCGTAGCGCAGATTCTCAACCTGCGCCAATCCAAGCGGGGTTAGAGAACCCCGCCTACGCGGTGAAGAATATACAGGGCATCAACTTCCGGGTCATAGGTTATCTTCATTATACTCCCTCAGAACGGCCACTTCCAGACCTTGCGCACTAACTTCCTGCCGATATACTTGTTCTTCAGCCGGGTTGCCATGCGCCGGGGCTTGAAACTCAACAGGGTCTCAATATCATTCGCCACCCGCGCTAACTTGTATAGAGAACTAACTAACTTGCTCATAATGATTCCTTGGGCAGCGGTGAGAGTTGCCCCTACTCTTCAATTACCCACTCGTCGCGACCCACACCAAAGTTCTCGCGTGCGTATTCCTGAGCTTGACTCAGTGCCTCTGCGAAGACTTCCCGCTCATTCACACCGAAAACCTCGTGAAACTCCTGCATTACGTTCCAGTGAGCAATCCATTCTCCGTCCGTTTGGTCCGTCCATACACTACACTCAAACCCAACCTTTGCGTGAGCTTGCATCGCGATCTCCTTTTCGAAAGTGTGCTGGTTCACCGGCCTTAGGAATCTAGGCGTCCACCTGGAAAACAGCAGGTCACTTCTGCTACCTACCGCGGTACCTCGATGCCTAGCTCGTTGATGCGTTCACAGACCCACTCACCGTCATACAGATAGAGGTGTCCATGTTGTTTAGCGAACTCTTGGCATCCCTGGGAGAACCCACCGGTGGCCACTAGCACCGCTTTAGTGTACTGAGGATCGCTACTTGCCCCTAATAGTTTCTGCGCGTCAGGCCGGCCGACAGGGGCTGCGTGGTTCTTGCACTGAATCGCAATTGTCTCCGGATTAAGGGCATCGGCTTTAGAAGCAATTACATCAATGCCTTGGTCACCAGTACCAGGAGTAACGTCCACCTTGAATCCTTGTGCTCGGTAAATCTCTCCTACTAATTCCTCAAATTGTCCAGGGGCGAGTTGAAGCAATTCGGCGATGCCCACTTCCCCTGTAGATGTGCGTGGAAGATCAGGTCTGAGTAAGTAGGTCTTTTGCTTGTCTAGTTCAGCCAGGGCCTCTTCTATCTGCCATTTTTCCTGCACCAAGATTGCTTTTTCAGCCAGAAGACTTTCATGACCGCCAACCCTGTGCTCCGGCCTTAGGGCGCGCTCAATCTGCTTAAGGTCCCTGTTTATCTGCGCAAGTCGCGCGCGTAGGTGTTTCTCCTCAAGCCAGAGGGCCCCACGCGGTGAATCTTGAATTGCCTGTTCCACCCATACAATTGGCCCTGAACCACGTTGTGCAGACCATTCAAGTCTGATGCGTCCATCTTTGACATATTCTTCTAATTGCTCCTGCGTATACGGGCCCCACTCCTTACCGTCAAGGCCGCGTACCTTCCATACGGGTGTGGGTGTATCCGGCTCGGGCACTTCGCTGTCTATTGTATTCCCTGCGATAGCACTCGATGCCCCTCCCGCCGCAGATAGCGGTGCTTCTGTAATTCCATGTAATGCTTCTCTCACCGTCATTTCTTCCCCTGAACCTCGCTGGGCTGGCCAATCCAGGCCGATGCGTCGTTCTTGCACCCAGTGCTCCAATTCTTCTTGTGTATAGGGGCCCCATTCCTGACCTTTAGGGTCGCGAACTCTCCATACGCGTCTCAGCCTGTGCTCAGTTGAGTCTGTGTTAGGCATCCGAGTCCCTCTTCTCCAGATTACTCTTCGCCAGATTGGTCTCTTGCACCTGCCGCTGGTGCCGCCAGCGGATGTGCATTTTGGTAGGCTTCTTTGAGCCGTTGGGTGGTGACGTGAGTGTAAATCTGGGTGGTGCCCAGGTTTTTGTGGCCTAACAGCTCCTGGATGCTGCGCAAATCAGCGCCGTGGTCCAATAGGTGCGTGGCAAAGCTGTGGCGGAGGCTGTGGGGACTGATGTTGGCGCTGGCGGCGGTCTCTAAGACGTATTTGTGGACGATATTCTGGACACTGCGGACGGAAAGCCGATTCCCGTAACGATTCAACAATAGGGCCGGTTCATCCTGCAGGTCGACTCCTTCTTTCACCACCGGCCGCAAGCCGGTGCCACCGGATGACCGCCCGGAGGCCGGCTCCTCTTCCCCACCGGTACGCTTTTGCAGCAGCAACTGGCGGCCGCCGTCAATATACTGGCGCAAGACGGCCAGGGCGGGGTTGCCGAACAAAACAATGCGCTCGCGATCCCCCTTGCCAATCACCCGAATCTGCCGCTGGTTCATATCAATATCGCCCAAATCCACGCTGACTATCTCAGAGACCCGCATCCCCGTGGCGTAGAGCAGCTCCAGGATTGCGCGGTCGCGCTGGCCGGCGGGAGTATGGTCATCGGGTGCCAGCAGGAAATGCTCCAGCTCGTACTCATACAGTATTTCCGGTAGCTTAGGGTGTTGTTTGGGGGCGGACGCCTCGGCAGCCGGATTGTACCCGATTTGACCGGCATCTACCAGATAGCGGTACAGGGCACGCACGGCGGCCAGCTTGCGGTTGATAGTGCTGGGAGCATATTCCATCCGGTTCAGGTGAGCCAGATAGCGGCGGATGGTGGGGTAATCTACCTCCGCCAGGGCGTAAGCCTTCTCTTCGCCCCACAGGCGGGCCAGGAAATCACAGAACTGGGTGGCGTCGTGGGCATAGGCCTCGCCGGTATGGGGGGACACCCCGCGCACATCAGTCATATAGTCCATGAAGGCGTCAATTTGGGTGGCAGGCATGGCTGCGTCCTGAGCTGCAAGTTGTGCTGCAGTAAGTGTACAGGTCGGGGCACCCTTCGGCAGGCTCAGGACAGAGAGGGTGTCCCCCGGCGTTTTACGGTTCCCAGACCGGATGGGTGCGCAAGTAGATGTGCAGGTCCACCCAGTCGGTGCGTGGTTCCTTAATTTCCGGTGGGTCCGGCGGCGGCACCTGGCCAATACTCATAGCCGACTGAGACCCGATAATTCCGGTGATAATGAATATCTGGTTCCAGAGCACACCAACACCCAGGAGGATGACCACGATTAAAGCGATTTTCAGCCAGCGGCTGTAAGGCAGTTTGCTGTCCATGGCGTAAGGGTTGCTGATTGGCTGCCACTGGGAAAAATCATACAATGCTCAGAGGCAACTGTCAACCATCATCGCGGGGCCGAGCGCTGCTTTGTTTGCGGTCACAGCCGTGTTATAATACCCAGACTGCAACGATATTAGAGGTGACAATGGACTACCGGGCCCGATGGCAGCGACAACGACGACGGCAGTTTCAGATGCGGGTGGCAATGGTGGTGGGCGGGTTGGTTGTGGTGGTGCTGACTATGGTGCTGGTCCGTTGTTGTGGCAGCCGCGGACCGGTGTGGACATACCGCCCGCCAACCCAGGATATGGCCCGCCTGTGTATTGGCCAGGACAAGGTGTATGTGGCCTGGGCTGATGGGGCGGTCAAAGTCCTCAACCTGCACACCGGCCAGGACACCAAGCTGATAGACTTCTCGCGCCCCTCAGGCTTTCAGGCAGTTCCCGTGGTGGCGGGCGACTGTTTGATAATTGGCGGAGAGGATGGACGCATCCGGGCTTTTTCTGTCGCCAGTGGTCAACAGACTTGGGAATACGCGACTCAGGGACCAGTGCGCGCCCCGGCAGTAGTGGACGGCCAGCAAGTATTGGTAGGCTCGGATGATGGCTGGCTGTACTGTCTGGATTTGGCCAACGGCAAAGGTCTATGGCGCGTCCAGTGCGGCAGCGCCATCGGGGCCAGAGCAGCGATTACCGATAGCCGCGTGATAGTGGGGACGGTGGAAGGCAAGATTGTGGGAATTGACCGGACTGGGCACTCAGTTGTGTGGAGCGTATCCACTGACGCGGCAGTGCTCGCACCGGCCCTGACCATAGGCGACGGACTGGTGACAGTGGGCTGTGACGATGGCCAGCAGTACATACTGAATGCGCAAACTGGTGAAACAGAATTCGCGGTTAAGCTGTCGGGGCTTATCAGACGAATGCCGGTGCTTGATATGCAGCAACTGTATGTGGGCAGTAACAGTGGTGAATTAGTGGCGCTGGATCTCCAATCGCGGCAGACCGTCTGGAAACGGAATGTTGGTGTTGCACTGACCACCGGCCTGGTGGCTGATGAGCATTATCTGTACGCCGGCACCGATGCTGGCAGTATTATTGCACTGGCTAAGAAGGACGGGCGAATTCGGCGCAGATGGGCAGTAGGGGCGGCTGTCAACGGTTCATTAGCCATCAACGAAGAGATGGTGGTGGCGGGACTGGCTGATGGCCGGGTAGTGGCGGTGAGAGCCCTGGGAAAGTAATTGCACCTATCGGGGCAATGCTATTAGGGCCTCAATACTTAGGCAAGCGAATTGACGCTGATGGAGTCTTCGGCTACAATCAGTTAGCAACGACTGAGCCTCGCATCCAGGGATATAAGTGCATATAGAACTTCGCTACGGACAGCAGGGACTGCCAGTAGAACTACCTGATGAGCAGGTGACTCACCTGCTGCACCTTAGCCCCGTGCCAATGCTGAGTCACCCTGATGAGGTGGCGCGAGAGGCCTGTGAGGAGCCTATAGATAGCCCTCCTCTGCGCGAGCTGGCTCGGGGGCATAAAGATGCCTGTGTGGTTGTCTCCGACATAACGCGGCCGGTGCCCAATCATATCCTGGTCCCCCCTATTCTGGAGGCGCTGATAGCGGCTGGGCTGGATCCCCAGGATATACTGATACTGGTGGCCACGGGTTTGCATCGGGCGGCCACCGAAAAAGAGCTGCGGGAGATGCTGGGGGCAGAGGTAGTAGCAGGGGGGTACCGCATTGAGAGTCACATGGCTCGTGACCAGGAGAGCCACACCTACTTAGGCCGCACCCGGCGAGGTACTGAGGTGTGGGTAGATAGCCGCTACATTCAGGCTGACTTGCGTATTTTGGTCTCCTTGGTGGAGCCGCATGTGTTCGCCGGATACTCGGGGGGCCGTAAAGCCATCTGTCCTGGTCTGAGCGGGGCCGAGACCATTTTAGGCTTCCATAGCCCAGCCCTTATAGAAGCCCCCGGGGCTGTCGCCGGCAACATCGCTGATAATGCTACTGACCAAGAGGCGCATGCCGTTGCCGCGCTGGCCGGACGGGCCGATTTCACTATCAATTGCACCTTAAATGAGGAGCGGGAATTAACCGGCATCTTCGGAGGCGACTTCTTTTCAGCTCCGCTGGCAGCCATGGAACTGGCCGAGAAACAGTCTAAAGTGATTATTGACCAGCCAGTGGACATCGTGATTACCACCAATGCCGGCTACCCTCTTGATTTGACATTCTATCAAGCCCCTAAAGGCATAACCGCGGCCGCGGCTATCGTAAAACCCGGAGGGACGATAATTATCGCCCAGGAGAACGCCGAGGGCATCGGCAATGAGGAGTTTGCTGACTTGATACTGGGTGTCGAAGAGCCGCACCAGTTTGTATGCCAGGCACTGGCCACCGGCGATAATCAAATAGATCAGTGGGGGCTTCACCAACTGGAAATAGTGCTGCGCGACCACCAGATTTATAACTACAGCACTGGCATTCCCGCGGAGGTGCAACGGCAGCTATTCGTTGAGCCAATAAGCAGCGTGGAGGATGGAGTACAGCGGGCAGTAGCCGAGCATGGGCCGGAGGCCACGATAGCAGTGATTCCTGAGGGTCCGTACGTGATGCCCGTGCTGAGCAGCGATCCTCGGGGTCAGATGAATGTGCGGCAGATGGCTGCCTTAGCTTCTTATGAATCTGACTAAGACTGATCAACAACATTGAATATAACGGTGAGCCGGGGGCATTCCTGACGCTGCTTGGTGAAGACGGTTAAGGGTGCCATAAGCAAGGCTTTTGCCAGCTCTACCTACCAGCGCCTATGCGTGTCCTAACCAGCGGATAGAAGGACTGAGGTGCCATGCAGAATTTCGCGGACAGACTATGGGGGGCGGTCCAGGAGAAGAATAGCCGAGTGTGCGTTGGGCTGGATCCGTATCGGGATCGGCTGCCACCTTATCTGCTGGAAACTTACGAGAGGCCCGCCGAGGCGGTAGAGCAATTCTGCTGCCAAATAGTGGATGCAGTAGTTGACCACTCGGTGGCGGTGAAGCTGCAGGCAGCGCATTTTGAGGTATTGCGTGGGGACGGGCTACGGGTACTGTGGTCAGTGGCAGATTATGCACATAGTCGCGGGCTACTGGTCATTGTAGACGGCAAGCGCAATGATATTGGCTCTACGGCCCAGGCGTATGCAGCCGCGTATCTGCGAGGCGACCGGGGTGCTGATGCCATCACGGTCAATCCCTACTTGGGCATTGACGGAGTCAGGCCCTTTGTGGAGGCTGCCACAGAGAGCGGTCGGGGCATATTTGTCCTGGTCAAGACGTCCAATCCGTCGTCAGCAGATGTGCAAGATTTGTCCGTGCAGACTGACACGGGTGGGAAACTGCTGTATCAGCATATAGGTGACCTGGTGGCCCGATGGGGAGAAGAACTGATAGGCGAATGTGGATACTCAGCGGTGGGGGCAGTGGTCGGAGCCACCTATCCGGGGCAGCTCGCCGAGCTGCGCAGCCGTCTGCCCCATGTGCCATTTCTGGTGCCGGGATATGGGGCCCAGGGCGCTACTGCCGCGGATATTGCTGCTGCCTTTGATGACCAGGGGCGGGGAGCAATCATCAACTCATCGCGGGGCATCATATTCGCCTATGAGCGGCAAGGGAGCGCCGCCGAGCAGTTCGCTGCGGCGGCCGGGGAGGCGGCTGCCGAGATGAAAGAGTCCATCAATACAGTCATTGCCTAAAGGACCACGATAGGCGCAAAGGAGGGTACCAATTGACCTTAGCTGGGCGAAGCTTAATTAGCCTTGAGGACTTCTCTACCGAGGAGATCATCAGCATTTTGGATCTGGCCGAGGAAATGGCAGAGGCTCTGGGCTGGGAAGACGCTGAGCAGCGTCAGGCGGCCAAGCCTTTGGATTGCATCCTGGCTACGCTGTTCTTTGAGCCCTCTACCCGTACTCGCGTGTCATTTGAAGCGGCGATGCTCCGGTTGGGGGGTGGTGTCATCACCATGGCCGACCCCAAGGCCAGTTCGGCAGCCAAGGGCGAAAGCCTGGCTGACGCTGCCCGTATTGTCGGCGGCTACTGTGACATTATCGCCATTCGCCATCCCCAGCCGGGTACGGCCCAGATTGCGGTAGATAATGCGTCCGTGCCAGTGATCAATGCTGGTGACGGTCACAACCAACATCCCACCCAAGCGCTGACTGATCTTTTTTGCTTGCGCCGCCATAAGGACAGTCTTACCGGGCTTAAGGTGGGCCTCTGCGGCGATCTGAAGTATGGACGGACAGTGCACTCACTGGCACCAGTGTTGGCGCGCCTGGGCTGCGAATTGGTGTTTATCTCCCCAGATATGCTGGCTATGCCGCCGGAGATCGTTGAGTCCATCGGGCAGACCAGTGACCAGACGCCCCAGCAGACCGACGATTTGGCGGCAGCTATCACCGACTTGGATATGCTGTATATGACCCGCATTCAGAAAGAGCGCTTTGCGGATGCCGCCGAGTATGAGCACTGTAAAGGGATTTATGTCGTGGATAAAGCCACCCTGCGCGGCGCCCCCGAAGAGATGCTGATTATGCATCCGCTGCCCCGGGTCGGCGAAATCAGCCCGGAAATTGACGACGATCCCCGAGCCGTCTACTTCCAACAGGCGGCGGGTGGTGTGCCGGTGAGAATGGCATTGATTGCTTTGCTGCTGGGACTGATGCCCGAAGCGGCTGCCCCCAAGTCCGGATTGGCGGAGCCTGCATAGGTACCTGGATTGCACGGTTACAGCATACAGCACTGCTTGTACCTACGATCGCTGCCACAGGGACAGGGATCATTGCGTTCCGGCGGGTCGGCTGACACTCTCACCTGCTGCGGCGGGCGGCCTTCCCTATCTATCTGATGAGCAATCTGCTCCAGCCGACTGCGGCTGTGGGCGAATAGAGCCCGGTAGGCAGGGCAAAAACAGGTAGGCTTGGCGGGGTTGGTATCAAATAGGGTGCGATACTTGGGACACCCTCCGTGGCACAGGTCAAACCAACCACATTCCCGGCACTGCTGGGCCCACTGACTCTTGCGGGCGGCGAACTGGTGGCGAAGAGGTGAGGAAATGATCTCCGCTAAGGGTTGCTCGGTAATATTGCCCACACGCCACTGGGGGGCACAGAAGAAATCACAGGGATAGATGTCCCCGTTGTACTCACAGACGAAGTACTCTTGGCAGGATGTCTTGAATTTGCACGAGGGAGTAGTGTGTTGGGCATAGGTGATAAGCAGTTCATCAAACATCCTTACATATAGTGACCCAAGCTCCGCTACCCACACGTCAAACATCTCACACAGGAACCGACCGTACTGCCGGGCGGTTATGGAAAACTCAGCCGGTTGGCCCTCTTCAGTTATCTCCCCACAGGGAACAAATTGTAGATAACGCAGGTCGTGATCCCCAAAGAATTTTGCCACTGCCTGGGGATAATTTACGTTGGCCGCGGTGAGCAGCACCAGAATATTGAACTCAGCCTCTTGTTGTCGTAGAGCGTCAATGGCTACCATTACCTGGGCATAGGAGCCAGAGCCATCTGGGTAGGTGCGATACCGGTCATGCATCTGCTCCGGCCCATCCAGGCTCACACCTACCAGGACGTGATATTGAGCTAAAAACGTGGCCCACTGCTCGTCGATTACAACGGCATTGGTCTGCAGGCTGTTAATTACCTGCTGGCCGGGCTGGGCCATCTGCTGCTGCAGTTGTACTGCCCGCCGATAGAAATCCAGGCCCATCAGGGTCGGCTCCCCGCCCTGCCAACAGAATGAAGTTGACTCATCCATTGATAGGGCCTGGCGAGTTAGTTCCTGGAGAACTTCATCAGACATTCGGTGATGGGAAATCTGAGGATAGAGGCTGGCCTTGGGCCGATAGAAGCAGTAAGTGCAGGCTAAATTGCAGTCAGCCGAGGTCGGTTTTATCAGAATTTGCGGCATCAGATGCTCCTATCGCTTGAGTCCGGAGCCTACGGCATAGGTCGGCGCAGAAACTCGGAAGACCTTGATTTGTCTAATAGTGCGGTCGTTGATTACATCATACGCAAGTGCCGCAAGTCAGTCAATCGGTTCACGCTACTGTGACCAGTGATGAACTGTTCGCTGATACGGTTGACAAGTATATGCTGAATATGATAATATACTTTCGTGGTATAGTTGCGCAATGGCATTGGGCACTTTCCAATACCTGATAACGCAGCCGACCAACGGATCTACCAAGGGGGGCACCTTGTAAGCCAAAAATCTAAGTGAGCCTCTGCGGGGCGAGAAATAAGAAGTCCTCACGGAGGGTCACTTTTATGATAAGCTACCGACAATACGGTAGCATGTGCACATACACTGATTGGGAGGGATATTATGAAGAAGCATACGTTGTTGATGGTAGTGGTCGTAGCAATGGCTGTGGCTTACTTGCACGTCGGTTCGGTCGCCGCTGATGGCGACAATTGGGCAGACCGGGTCAGCATTGTCGGCTATTTCCAGGCGCGCTACGAGGGCTCAGATATGGGCGAGGACGATTTCGACCTGCGCCGGATGTATATCACTATGCTGATCGATGCCAACGAGCGTACCAAGGGAGTCATTACCTGGGCGCGAATTGGCCCCGACCCCATTGAGACTTCCAGTACCGACTGGGCCAACATCTTTGTGGAGTATGCAGTGTCCGATATGTGGACGGTCACTGTGGGCCAGGCGCCAACGCACTTAGGTTTGGAATGTGAACAGAGCTCTGCGGCGCGGATGGCCCTGGAGCGGGCGGCTATGCTGGAAGGTGGCGGAAGCCGGCCCTTTGGCCTTTATTTCGCGGGCCCGTGGGACCGGGGTCTGTGGATCACGCGTACTCCCCAAGGCACCGAGCCTCATCTGACGCTGGGCATTATGAACGGACAGTTCCGAAGCGGCGACAAGAACAATAATAAGACCGTCTCAATTGATGCCAAGTGGAACCCCGCTTGGGGTCAGTTCGGAGCCAGTTACCTGGACGGCGAATACACTAACATGCTGGGCATGACCACTGATCGCCAAGCGTTGTTGGGCTTCCTACGCTGGGATGAATCCAATTGCCGATGGGCCTTCCAGGGTGAGTATCTGGAAGGAGAACTGTTTGGCTGTGACATTAACGGATATTATGGTCAGGCAGAATACTCGGGCTTCAACCCGGGCGGAACCGGGTTTGTCAAGTACGAGGAATTCGACCCCGACGATGCCACGGCGGGTGACACCTATGAGGCATTGCACTTCGGCTATGCTCAGTGGTTGGATGCCAACAACGAGGTAACCGTGCAGTATACCGATGCCGATATGGGATCCTCCAGCTGGGACGAATTCGGCCTGCAGTGGCAGTTCGGATTCAAGTAGTAAGCTGTGGAGGGCTCGGGACATACGAGCCACCTTATCATAAGCGGTAACCTATGGCCTCGTCCGGGGCAGCACAGGGGACGAGCAGGTGTATGTGCTTACAGTTCGGTCCACCTGGCTTCACCGGACGAGGCTGCATTTTTTTGGTCTAAGTTAGCCCACAGAATATAGCACCGTCCAGGAAGCGAAATAATGAGCTCCTTATTGCTCTCCGGCAATGAAAGTATTGCTCAGGGGGCGTATGAAGCGGCGGTCGGTTTTGCCAGTGGCTATCCGGGTACCCCCTCCTCCGAAATTCTGGCTACCTTAAGCGAACTTACCAGCGTGCCCATACAGTGGGCACCCAACGAAAAGGCTGCCTTAGAGGCGGGGGTAGGCGCGGCACTGGCCGGAGCCCGCGCCTTAGTTACTATGAAGCACGTGGGCCTGAACGTGGCGGCTGATCCCCTGTTTACCGCTGCTTACACCGGAGTTGAAGGCGGACTGGTGGTGGTAACCGCCGATGACCCCGGGATGCACAGCTCCCAGAACGAGCAAGATAACCGCCACTATGCCTTTGCTGCGGGCATTCCTATGCTCGAACCGGCCGACTCCCAGGAGGCTTTAGAGTTTACTCGGCGGGCCTTTGAGCTCAGCGAGCAATTTGATATTCCTGTCCTGGTACGCACTACCACGCGGCTGAGTCATACCAAGTGCGTGGTGGACCCCGGAACACCTCAGCAACTGCAGCGAACCTATGAGCCCAGCGAGGACTTTGCCAAATATGTCATGATTCCTGCTCATGCGCGGCAGCGCCACGTAAGTTTGCTGAAGCGGATCAGTGACCTGACTGCGGTCAGTAACCGAGGACCGTTCAACCACATCGAAGAGGGCGAGGAGCGCCTGGGTATTATCGCCTCGGGCATTGGGTACCAGTTTGCCCGCGAAGCCGTGCCGGATGCCAGTTTCCTGAAGATCGGTATGCCCTTTCCTTTTCCCACCGAGCTGGTCAAGCAATTCGCCGCCAGCGTAGACCGGCTGGTGGTATTTGAGGAGCTTGACCGGGTAATTGAGCAGCAAGTGCGGGCCGCAGGGATCGAGTGTGGGGCTAAGCCGGACTCAATGCTGACCGGCGAGCTATCTCCAGACGCAGCCGAAAGAGTTATCCTTGGCGGGGCGTCACCCCCATCCACCTCTGCGGTATCGGTGCCCGGGCGGCCCCCAGTGATGTGTGCCGGATGCCCCCATCGCCCTGTGTTTTATGTCCTGAAGAAACTGGGTGCCTACGTCACTGGTGATATCGGCTGCTATACTCTCTCAGTTCTGCCGCCCCTTGAAATACTCCAAACCTGTCTTTGCATGGGTGCCGGGGTTGGTCAGGCGCACGGTATCTCCCAGGTATACACAGGTGAGCGTCCTATTGTGGCGGTAATCGGTGACTCTACCTTCGTTCATTCGGGGATTACCGGACTTATCAATATGGTCTACAATCAATCGTCGGCTACGGTGGTGATTCTGGATAACCGGACCACCGCTATGACCGGCGGACAGAACCATCCGGCTACCGGGCTGAACCTGCGCGGCGAACCAGCCCCGGAACTGGACCTGGCCAAGTTGTGTCGGGCCGTAGGTGCAGATCAAGTGCAGGTCGTTGACCCGTACGATCTGAAGCAGTTAGAGCAATCATTACGCGAAGCAATTGAGATGGAGCAGGTCTCGGTAGTAATTGCGCGCCGCCCGTGCGTATTGATCGCTGAGGAAGAAGCAGGCACTCTGGAGCTGGACACCGAGGCTTGTGTGGCCTGTGGGATGTGTTTGGACTTAGGATGCCCAGCCCTTGTCCAAGATAATAATACTGAGGAGCATCGCCCCGAAATTCACACCAGCCTTTGTAATGCCTGCGGGGTCTGCGTACAGATCTGTCCTCGCGACGCACTGAAGATTATTTGATAGACCAGTGACATAATCGGTTACCGTACCCGGGCCGTCTGGGGCCTGTCGGTAGGATTGCGGCCAGGACGCCGCTCATAGCACATGAATAAACCCAGGTCAGGTTCAATAGTTTTAACCGGAGTAGGCGGTCAGGGCGTGTTGACGGCGGCGGAAATCATTGCCCAGGCCTGCCTGTTAGAAGGTTATGATATCAAAAAAAGCGAAATACATGGCATGGCCCAGCGCGGGGGTAGCGTGGTCAGCCATGTGCGCTACTCGGGAATAGGCGCAGTGGCCTCGCCTTTACCGGCGCGGGGAAGCGTTGATTTGCTGGTCGGTTTCGAGCTCCTGGAGGCTGTTCGGGCTTTGGATTGGCTGGCGCCGGACGCTACAGCGGTGGTTAATCATCTGCTCCTGGTGCCACCGGCGGCCCAGCCGGGTCAGATTTGCAGCGAGCAGGACTACTTGACGCTCATTGAAGAACATGTAAATACAGCTATAATAGTCAACGGGGAGGAACTGGCGCGGCGGGCGGGGAATATCCGTACTGCTAATACGGTTATCATCGGAGCAGCAGCACCGTTTTTGCCTATCTCGCTGGACACTTGGCAGCAAGCGGTAGAGCAATCCGTACCTGTCGGCACTGCCGAGGTAAACTGGCAAGCTTTTGAGCTCGGTTGCGCGAAAGCCTCCCATATGTGAATATTGAATTAAAAAGTAGCTGAGGTAGGAACTGGCCAGCGCAAGGCGAATATTCGTTAGTAAGTGCGAGGTGACAATAGAGTGGAAGAAACTGCCGGGGCAATAATTGGCCTTGTCTTTGTGGCATTCTACTTCCTGTTCATTGGGACGATGGTGCTGATGACCATCGGCAGTTTGGTGGTTACAATCCTGGCTGTCTGGGACTGCGCGCGGCGCGATTTCCCTGACCCCAACACGCGGGCGCTATGGTGTGTGCTCATGGTGATGACCAAGTGGCTGGGGGCACTGGTCTACTACATAGTTGTCTACCGTACTAATAACCCGCCGGCACCTGCCACGGGGCGGGCCGCGGCTGTGTCTGCTCAATCTAAGTAGGGTATCGCGCGCGAGGCCGCATCAGAGCTGTGATAGGATTTACCGCACAAAAGCAAGCTGAGGATTAGCAGAAGAAAGATCAACTATGATTTGGGACGTGCGTAATGAATGTATGAGTAGCGATGAGCGCCAGGCTATCCAGGTCAAGCGCTTACAGGCGATGATCGGCCGGGTGAAGGGAGCGGTCCCCTTCTACAATCGTGTTCTGACTGAGGCGGACATCAATCCCCAGGACATAACCAGCCTGGATGACCTGGCCCAGCTGCCCTTTACTATTAAGGATGACTTGCGCCAGAATTATCCGTATGGAATGTTTGCGGTCCCCATGGAGGATGTGGTACGGGTACACTCATCTTCGGGGACCACGGGCCAGCCTACGGTGATCGGCTACACGCGGGCCGATATCGCCATGTGGGCTAACATGATAGCTCGGTCACTGTGCCAGGCGGATGCCGTCCCCGGGGATATTCTGCACAACGCTTATGGCTACGGTATGTTTACCGGGGGGCTGGGGCTGCACTATGGTGGTGAATTATTAGGAGTGGCGGTGCTCCCGATGTCTGGCGGCAACACCAAGCGGCAGATTATGATGGCACAAGACTTTGGGAGTACCCTGCTATCCTGCACTCCCTCGTATGCTCTGCGGCTGGCGGAGGTGGCTGAGGAAATGGGAATAGACATCACCAGCTTACCACTGCGCAGCGGAATTCTCGGGGCTGAGCCCTGGACCGAGGGAATGCGCACCGAGATTGAGCAGCGCCTGGGCCTGAAAGCGTATAATATCTACGGTCTGAGCGAAGTAATTGGCCCGGGAGTATCCAACGAGTGTAAATACCAAAACGGCTCGCATATTAACGAGGACCATTTCATTCCGGAAGTTATTGACCCCGATACTGGCGAGGTACTCCCCGATGGCGAGGAAGGTGAACTGGTCTTCACCTGTATTACTAAGGAGTGTCTGCCCCTGATACGTTACCGTACCAGTGACATTTGCAGCATTACTCACGAGGCATGCGAGTGTGGCCGCACCACCGCTCGTATGAGTCTGGTAACCGGCCGTACCGATGATATGTTCATCATCCGCGGCATCAATGTGTTTCCTTCGCAAATAGAATCGGTGCTGCTGAGTTTCGAGGAGGTTGAGCCTCACTATCTGATTGAAGTAGACCGGGAGGGAACACTGGACCGGTTAAGCGTACAGGTGGAGATTTCTCCGCGCTTCTTTACCGACCGTGTCGGCCAGTTGGAAGATCTGCGCAAACGCATTGCGGCAGAACTGGAGAGCGTTTTGAGTCTGAGCCTGGAAGTGACTTTGGTGGAGCCTAAATCCATCGCTCGCAGTGAAGGCAAAGTCCAGCGGGTAATAGATAAACGCGAATTGAACTAACTGGCACGTATTGGTGCATCAGTAAGAGTTAAGCACTGGGAAGGCTGATGAAGATGAATAGCGTCGAACAAATATCGGTATTTTTGGAAAACAAGTCAGGGCGGCTGGCCGAAGTCACCCAAATATTAGCCGAGGCGGGCATAAACTTAGTAGCTTTGTCCATTGCCGAGACTTCTGACTTCGGTATCCTGCGGTTCATCTGCGACCAGCCCGCCCAAGCCGCCGAAGCATTGCAGGCCGGTGGTTTCTCGGTGGGTCGGACCGAGGTTCTGGCCGTGCAGGTTTCCCACCGCCCGGGGGGACTGGCGGAAGCGGTGGAGGTAATCGCGCCGTTGGACGCTAATATTGAATATCTATATGCCTTTGCCGGTCACAGTGGTCGGGAGGCAGTAGTGGTAATGCGACTGGAGAACGGTCGTACTCAGGAAGTTGCCGAAGCTCTGCAAGCGGCCGGCTATACGATACTGTCTGCGGCGGAGGCCTACTCATCTTGAGATAGGCTTCACCAGATATGGTACTTGCTGCGGTCTGACTGCTGTTATAGTATCTCATCTTGTCCTCTTGCCTGAGGGCAAGGTATTAGCAAGTTGAATATCACACTAAGGAGGGAGTAAAGATGAAATCAGCAACAAAGAAGTTCGTGCCGGTTGTAACCGCGGTTTGCCTGGTGGGGGTAGTGGTTCTGGCTTTGTGCCTGGCAGGATGTCCGCCCAAGCCCCAACCCACTCCACCAGGCCCGATGCTCCGACCACCCATGCCGGCGCCCAGTGGTGAGCCGGTAAAGATCGGGGCTATTTTCAGTGTTACCGGTCCAGCTTCGCCATTAGGTGACCCTGAGAAGAAAGCTGTAGAGCTGCTGGTGGATCAGATTAATGAAAGTGGCGGGGTGTTGGGACGGCCATTGGAGGTCATTATCAAGGACGACAAGAGCGAGCCGACTGAGACGGTATTAGCTACCAAGGACCTCATTGAGGGCGAAGAAGTGGTGGCCATTATCGGTCCCTCGCGGACTCCGACTACATTGGCCATCAAGGATGCCTGCCAGGAGCAGAAAGTGCCATTGGTATCGTGTGCCGCCGGCAAGCCCATTACTGATCCGGTGGTTAGCTATGTATTCGCGGTACCCCAGACCAATACTCTGGCCGTCCAGGCGTGCTTTGACTATCTGGACAGAGAGGGCATTGACAAGGTAGGTTTCATCTATGTAGCCAATTCCTTCGGCGAAGATGGCTATAACAATGCCAAGGTCATTGCTGCCGCGCAGGGTGTAGAGCTGGTTGCCGTGGAAACCTTCGGCGGAGAAGATACCGATATGACCGCCCAGCTCACCAAAATCAAGGCTGCCAACCCTGAGGCTATAATCTGCTGGGGCACCAATCCCGGGCCGGCCATTGTCTGCAAGAACGCCAACACCCTGGGAATAGAAGTGCCCATTCTGCAGAGTCACGGTGTAGCCAACATGAAGTTCATTGAACTGGCCGGAGATGCTGCTAATGGCGTCCAGTTGCCGGCTGGTCGGCTAATTGTCTACGATCAGATAGCAGCGGACGATCCACAGAAAGAGGTTCTGGATAAATTCGCGGCGGACTACGAGGCCAGGTATGGCAACCCGCCCAATACCTTCGCTGGGCATGCCTATGACGCTCTGTGGATAACGGTGAAAGCTCTGGAGCAGGTTGGTGAGGCTGACCGGGCCAAGCTGCGGGATGCTATAGAAGAGATTGTGGATTTCGTGGGAACCGCTGGCATCTTCAACTATTCGCCTGAAGACCATAATGGTCTGACTGCAGATGCGTTCGTGTGGGTAGAAATAGTTGATGGCGCCTGGAAGCTGGTTGAATAGCAATCCAGCCACTCGGGTAGGTCGTGGCGGCAACCAATCGCTGGCTGCCGCCACGGCTGCATGCCCGTTGGGCAATGCGGTGTCCGTACTCTTCTCAGTCAGTAAATCTACCGCCCAACACCCAGCACAATCCGATAAAGTAACTATCACACCCCAACTTGACCTGTCTGGGCAGGCCGGGCTTATTCTGCTGCTCTAACCGGGGCTGGCAGTGGCTCAAAGCCTGCTGTGGCGGGTCGAGGCCTAAGCTATGAGCCTGGCTGACCAACTGCTCCAGTATCTTCTGACCGGCGTTTCCATGGGCTTAGTCTATGGGCTGGTGGGCCTGGGGATTACCATAATCTTCAATGCCACCGGGATCATTAATTTCGCCCAGGGCGAATTCGTGATGCTGGGGGGAATGACCGCGGTTGCCCTGGTCAGTTTAGGGTTGCCCCTGTGGACAGCGGTAGTTTTAGCAGTAGCCGCGGTTACGGTGGTGGCGCTACTGCTGGAACGTTTAGCCATACGGCCCCTACGGGGCGCTTCGGTTATAACACTTATTATTGCCACTATTGGCGCCTCTCTGGTTCTGCAGGGAGGCGCCAAGTTGATATGGGGCCCGGAGGCGGTCAGGCTGCCAGCCTTCAGTGGGGAGACACCGATTAGAATCGGTGGAGGCGGGATAAATCCCCAACGGCTGTGGGTAATGGGAGTGGCCGTGTTGGGCGTGGTAGGGGTGCAGTTGTTCTTCAAGTATACCCTCACTGGCAAGGCAATGCGGGCCTGCGCCATAAATCAGGCGGCGGCGCGGTTAGCGGGCATTAGTGCAGCCCACATGGTCCGATTGAGCTTTGCGATGAGTGGAGCACTGGCGGCCTTGGGCGGAGTGGTACTAACCCCGGTCGCCTTGATGCAGTACTCCCAGGGCACCCACTACACGCTGACGGGTTTCCTGGCGGCGGTAGTTGGGGGGTTAGGCAGTGGGCTGGGAGCAGTCCTGGGTGGGGTTATGCTGGGAATTGTTGAGAGCCTATCGGCTGGTTTTATCTCCTCGGGATACAGCAAGGCTATTGCCCTGGCAGTGGCGCTAATAGTATTATGGTGGCGGCCCGAGGGACTGGTCAGGCGGCGGCATCCATAACGGCATAATTTGGCTCAAAGGCATATTAGAACCATGGTAGGTAGACGCGTGACCAAGATAATTCGGATAGTGGGCCTGGTAGTGTTTGCAGCAGTAGTTGCGTGGCCTCTGCTGCTGGGTAGCGCCTACCTTACCACCAGTGCAGTGCTAATTGGTATCCACGCCATCATCGCCGTGGGCCTGGGGTTACTTATGGGCTATGCTGGCCAGGTCTCGTTGGGGCACGCGGCATTTTATGGGATAGGTGCGTACTGCTCGGCTATTCTAACCACGCGGTTCGGCCTGCCGCCACTGGTGGCGATGGTGGCTGGGATACTCGTAACTGGTCTCATCGCCATTGTATTGGGGGCGCCGGCCCTGCGACTTCACGGCCACTATCTGGCCATGTTCACGCTCGGCTTGGGTATTATTGCCCAGATCGTCTTTAACCAGGCCCGGGGGTTGACTGGTGGCTTCAGCGGCATTGCCAGTATTCCGCGATTCAGCATTGGTCGCTTCACGGCTGATACTGATGCGGAGGCCTACCTTTTAGTGCTGGCAGTACTCGGCATGGTTATTATCATGGCGTATAACTTAGTCAACTCTCGTCCCGGGAGGGCATTGCGAGCTTTGCACGAAAGCGAAATAGCTGCCAGTACCTGCGGCGTTGATGTTGCCCGAGCCAAGTTGCAAGTTTTCGTGCTCAGTGCGGTCCTGGCAGCAGTGGCCGGCAGCCTGTATGCTCATTTTATCACCTTTATCAGCCCTGATCCCTTCGGATTTCGGCTTTCAGTGCAATTGGTGGTAATGGTGGTGGTTGGCGGAGCTCGCAGCGTGTGGGGGCCGGTAGCTGGGGCCGCGTTGTTCACGGTATTGGCCCAGTTTCTGCAGAAAGCCGGAGAAAGAATTCCCTGCCTTGATGCCCTGGATACGGTACTTTTCGGCGCGATATTGGTGGTAGTGGTTATCTTCTTACAGCGAGGCTTAGTCAGTCTTCCTGACCGCCTGGGCCTCGGGGCGGACCATGGCCAGGAACAAGGAGCCTAATTGTATGGCTGACATCAAGGCCGGTCCACAAGCTGACGCTCAGCCAGTTTTGGGTGCGTATGAGATTACCAAAACTTTTGATGGGCTGGTAGCGCTTGATTGCGTCAGTATCCAGGTTCACCGCGGAGAGATTCTGGGCATTATCGGCCCTAACGGTGCCGGGAAGACCACGTTGTTCAATGTGATAACCGGCATTTTTCCCCTTACGGGCGGGCAGGTGGAGTTCCAGGGCCAGGTAATTACCGGCCAGTCGGCTCACCGCATCGCGTCGCTGGGAATCGCCCGTACCTTTCAGAATATCCAGCTCTTTCGTGAAATGACCGTTGTGGAGAATGTCCTGGTCGGCTGCCACTGTCAGGGGAAGGCAGGAATGATTAGCGCCCTCCTGAAATTGCCCAGTACGCGGCGGGAAGAAGATCGCCTGCGAGCTAACGCGCTTGACTATCTGGCAATGGTGGGATTAGCGGACAGGTCAGCGGCATTGGCTGGCGAGCTGACCACCGGACAGCAACGGCTGTTGGAGATTGCGCGCGCCATAGCAGCCAATCCTATCATTATTTTGCTGGATGAGCCAGCAGCGGGCCTAAATACTAAGGAAACCGAGCAGTTAGCCACATTTGTGAAACGCGTGCCTTCCGAGCTGAATATTACTGTGGGACTCATTGAGCATGATATGCGGCTACTGATGGAAGTCTCCGACCGGGTGGTGGTCATTGACCGGGGCCGCAGAATTGCCGCCGGCACTCCGGCTGATGTCCAGCAGAACCCCGAGGTCATTGCTGCATATTTGGGCGAGGATTTTGCCCAGCAGGAAACGGGGCACCGCTCAGAGGTTGAGGAGCAGACAACGTGAGTTTACTGCGACTGAGCTCCATCACCGCTGGTTACCGAGGCCTCCAGGCCCTGCGCGGGGTCTCCCTGCATACCAATGAAGGGGAGATTACTGCCCTGTTGGGGGCGAACGGGGCGGGCAAAACCACCACGCTTAATGTCATCTGCGGCTTGGTGCCCTGTCAGTCGGGGCAGATAATATTCAATGATGAAGATATAACGGGTCTGCCGCCGGAGCGATTAGTACCCAAGGGCCTCACTCAAGTACCCGAAGGTCGCCAAATCTTCGGCGACCTGACGGTGCGGGACAATCTGCTGCTGGGTGCCTATTCGCGCCTGCGCGGTCACCATAAGACTGAAGTTGACCGCGACCTACAGGAAGTGCACGTATTGTTTCCCGTCCTGGGCGAGGCCGGCCAGCGGCGGGCGTCCACTCTTAGTGGCGGCCAGCAGCAAATGCTGGCCATTGGCCGAGCGCTAATGGCAGCGCCCCGCCTGCTGTTGCTCGATGAGCCTTCCAGCGGACTGGCCCCCAAGGCGGTCACCGAGGTGTTCGGCAAAATCGCGGCGCTGCGGCAGCGAGGTACAACTATTCTATTAGTGGAGCAAAACGTCTCGGCGGCCCTGCAAATTGCCGACCGAGGTTATGTTCTGGAAGTGGGTCAGGTTGTCCTGGAAGGCACTTCGCAGGAACTGCTGGCTAACCGGGACGTCAGACGCGCCTATTTGGGTAAGGACTACGAGGAGGTGTAAGCCGATGGCCGCTAAGACCTTCTGGAACCGCGATATTGAGTGTATGCCCCGGGTCGAGATTCAGCAGCTCCAACTGGAGCGACTGCAGGCCACTATGAACCGCGCCTACCGCAATGTGGCTTTCTATCGGCGCCGATTCGAAGAACTGGACATCACTCCCGAAGATATCCAGACTATAGCTGACCTCCAGCGACTGCCGCTGACCGAAAAGGAAGACCTGCACCGGGGTTATCCGTATGGAATGTTCGCGGTGCCGCTGCGGGAAGTGGTGCGCATCCACATGTCGTCGGGGACCACGGGCCATCCCAGCGTAGTAGGTCTGACTGCTAATGATTTGCGCCACCAGACCGACCTGGTGGCCCGGAATCTGACCGCCGCCGGCATAACCAAGGAGGACGTGGTGCAAGTATTCTTCGGTTATGGGCTGTTCACGGCGGGATTTGGCTATCATTACGGCACTGAAGCCATAGGTGGCTCAGTTATACCTGTCTCTCACGGCGATACTCAGCGACAGGTGGAGGTAATGAGAGATTTTCGCACTACCGTCATCATTGGTACCCCCTATTACGCTCTGCGCATTGCCCAGACGGCTGAGGAGATGGGTATTGACTCTCACGAGCTGTCATTGCGCATCGGCTTGTTCGGTGGTGAGCCTTGGGATGAGTCGGTACGCCAGGAAATTGAAGACCGGCTGGCTATCAAAGCCTTTGACGTTTACGGTCTGGCGGAGCTGGGCGGCCCGGGGGTATCCTTTGAGTGTGAAGAGCGAGTGGGCCTGCACATTGCTGAGGACCAGTTCTTAGTTGAGGTGATTGATCCCGACAGCGGCCAGGTTTTAGAGCCGGGACAGTCGGGCGAATTAGTTTTCACTACCGTCAATAAGGAAGCCTTTCCCCTGCTGCGCTATCGGTCGGGTGACCTGAGTAGCCTGAACGCTGAGCCGTGTCCCTGCGGGCGGACCCACGCCCGGATGAGCCGGGTAAGCCAGTATACTGACGGCCGCATTGTGGTACGGGGCATTAACATCTTCCCTGGGCAAGTAGAAGAGGCACTGGCAGAAATTGACGGATTAGGCAAGGAATATCAGCTAATATTGGATCGGACCACGGCCCGGGAGCGGTTGGAAGTGCATGTTGAACTCTCTCCCGATTCCACCCCTGATCAGATGCGCCGGCTGATAGGAATGGAAGGCCAAATCAAGGACCGACTCCAACAAACCCTGGGCCTGGCGGTGGAAGTGAAGCTGGTTGAACCCGGGTCTATTGGCCCCGGGGCTGACCGACTCCGGATAGTTGATAAATAGTGGTTATTGTGTTACAATAAAGTGTGGCTTTATATTGTCTGGATGTCATAGCTGGGTGAAAGGAGCAGACCCATGTTGCGCCGATACCGGGTACTGCAAGCAGGTCTGATACTTATGGGGCTGGTGGTGGGGACGTTAGGTCATGTCGCTGTGGCTACTGCTGCGGTTGACGCGGCGGTAGTGGGGAGCTGGTGGCAGGATACTGGCGAGCCAGGCCTACATGTAGGGCTGATACTGCGTAGTGATGGCTCGTTTACCCATGCCGAAAATGATTACGGTGATAGAGATTGGGACGCTGGCATCTTCTCAGCCAGTGGCGGGGACGTTTCGGTCACCATCCAGCAGAGCAGCGAGCCGGGTGCGGTTGGACAAACTATGACTGGAACTTACTCCGTCGTTGGCTCGCAGTTGACCCTTCAGTTCGCCGGGGACGACCCCGAGACCTTCCAGCGGGCGGCCAGCTATGCCAATTTGCCCAGCGGTATGGTGGGGCAATGGTTAACCACAAGAGAGTGGGAAAGCGGGGTAGAGCAGTCGGTCACCTGGGTCTTTCGCGGGACACTCAGTGACGTCGGTGTTTGGACGGGCGAAGACCTCGATGACGGTCCCACTCTCGACTCCTGGGGTCTGTTCAGTGTAAACTCCGATTCTACCCAAGCCACACTTCTAAAACTCTACGACGAAAATGGAGACCCGTTGGGTCCAATGTCACTGGGCTTGTCTTTAAGCACTAACAATATGGAGCTATCTACTGGTAATTGGCGAGGCAGATTCAGTCGCCTGCTCAGTACCATAGATTCCGACCTGGTGGGGACCTGGGTGATGACCGGTGAGACCCAACTATCCCAGGTGGCGCCACAGAATGGCTTAGATTACTATAATACCGTACTGTGGAAGAGCAACCACGATTACTCCAGCAATGGGGTCGCCTTGGACCACTCTGAGCGCTGGTGGGAGCGAGGAGAGTTCTGGAATACCGCCGACGGGTATCTGCTTGTCATCACCAGTCATGTCTGGGACTCGTATGGAGGCACCTGTCCAGTCGGCGGTACCCTCGCGGCCTATTCCCGCGTTGGTGATGTGCTAACCTTTGAGCTGTGGACGGAAGAAGATGGCCAGGGTACCACCGGCACACGGATGACTATGCAGAAGGCCTATTCGGTCTCTGGGCACGTGCTTGATGGTAGCAGCCAGCCCGTAGATGACGTAATCATTGAGGCCGATTCCGGTAAGCTGGCCGTTACCGACGATAACGGCCTCTATGACTTAGGTCTGATAAACTCCGGGCAGTATACGCTTACCCCCATCAGCACGGCCTGGGACTATGCCCCCACTTCTCGCCAGAGGACAGTCCCCCCAGACCGGACCAATGTCGACTTTACCGCCACAGTCGCGGTTGACGCGGCGGTGGTAGGGAGCTGGTGGCAGAATACTGGCGACCCAGACCTGCATGCAGGGCTGATACTGCGTAGTGATGGCTCATTTACACGTGCCGACAATGATCACGATATTAGAATGTGGTGTGCTGGCACCTTTACCGCCGACGGCGACAACGTTTCTGTCACCATCCAGCAGGGCAGCGAACCGGGCGAGATCGGCCAAACCATGACCGGCACATACACCATCGTTGGCTCGGAGTTGACCTTCCACTTCATCGGGGAAGACGCGGAGACTTACGACCAGGCGGCCAACTATGCCGGCTTGCCCACCGGCGCAGTGGGGCAATGGCTAACGACGGGGGAATGGGAGAATTCAGTGCCGAACCCCCTAACCTGGGTTAGTCGTGACACAATTACTGATGTGGGTATCATAACGGGTGAGCAGTTAGTTGAAGGTGTTGAATTGGACACGTGGGGCCTGCTTAGCATCAACTCTGCGGGCACGGAACTGACCGTGCTAACATTGTATAGTGCGGATCCCACCGAGGGCATGCCTATTGGGCCAGCGCAAATGAGTTGCTCACTCACTGCCAATAATATGGAGATACAGTTCTCACCCACGGGGCATGTTAGACTCAGTCGCCTGCTCAGTACCGTAGATTCCGACCTGGTGGGGACCTGGGTAGAGACCGACGAAACTCAATTGGCCCAGGTAGGGCCGCAGGCAGCCCTCGATTGGTATTGGACTGTGGTCATGACAAGCAACGGTGATTTCTATACTAATGACGTAGAATTGGACAAATCGTGGTGGGAGTGGGAGCGAGGACAGTTCCAGAACACCGCCGACGGTTACGTGCTCTTTATCACCAGCCACAGCAGCTACATAGACGAGGCAGGCGCGGGTTTTATGTTTGCCTATTCCCGGGCTGGCAATGAGCTAATTGTGGATTTCTGGGAGGAAGAGGAAGAGCACGGCCCGCCCGAACACTGGCAGTCCACTCTTCATACGGCTCATTCGGTCTCCGGGTATGTGCTAGATGGCAGCGGGCAGCCAGTAGAAGGCGTGTTTATTGAAGCCGACCCCAGCAATGGCATAGTAGTTACCGACGACCGGGGCTTCTACCAGTTAGGCCTCATAGATGACGGCCAATATACTCTGACCCCCAGTGACGGCTGGAGCTTTGACCCCACCAGCCGCCAGACTACTGTACCGCCGGACCGGACCGGCCTGGACTTCACCGCCACCGTAGCTGCGTACGAGATTTCGGGGATAGTGCAAGAGTCTGGGGATGCTCCCATTGAAGGTGTCACGGTAACCTTAACGCCCCAGGGTGGCGGCACCGCACTACATGACACCACGGGTTCCGATGGACTGTTTTCGTTTACCGACCTGGATGCTGGCACCTATGACCTGGACGTCACCAAGGAAGACTGGGATTTCGACCCAGTGGCCCCGCTTACTGTAGCGCCGAACCAGACTAATGTAATCATCACTGGCTGGCAGACCGCCTTTGAGATAAGTGGGCGGGTGGTTGACGCCGAGAATAATGGTATTGAAGGGGTCATCATAGACTATAACGGGGATGGCACTACCGTTAACCCCGATGGCAGTTTTCGTTTGCGCCATTTGAGTCCGGGGCAATACATCATCTCACCACACAAAGACGGAATAGTCTTTGATCCAGCCAATGTGATAGTGACCGTGGCCCCGGACCGCACTGATTTGGTGTTTGTAGGCAGTGTTACTATTACCGGACATGTGGAGGGAAACAGCCCCCTCGCCGATGTGATAATAGCGATAAGTGAGAGCAGCAGCGGCACGCCGTTGGGCACTGCCACGACCGGAGCTGATGGCAATTACACCGCTACTGACCTGCTACCCGTCAGTCAATATCTCTTAGCACCGGTCAAGGACAGCTGGTTGTTCACCCCGCAAACCAGAACTGTTGACCTTGGCCCGACCATGGTGGCCGACTTCGTCGGTACAGCCGGTGCGACCTACAGCATATCCGGCACCATATTGGATGATAGCAGCAATCCTTTGCCGGGAGTGCTTGTGTCGGCCATTCCCTACCACGCTATCACTACCGCCAGCGGCTCGTATCAGATCAGTGGCATTCCGGCAGCGCCGTATACGGTGACGCCCACCTTAGCGGGCTATGCATTTACTCCCCCAGGCCAACTGGTGACCATTACTGACACGAATGCCACCGGCGTAGATTTCACCGGTACGCCCCTACATCATCACACCTTTGACGCCGGCCAGAAAATGATTGGTATACCTCTGGATGTGTCAGGCTCGCCGACTATGGAATCGCTACTGGGCACCGATGCAATATGGTGGGATCCGCAGGGACCCGGTTATGTTACCATCGGGGCGCCCACGGAGTATGTATTAGGGCGTGGCTACTGGGCCGATTTTGCCGCTCAGACTCAGATAAGTATGGGTGGTGCCGAGGTCTCCGGGCTATTTACCTATGACGTCGCAGATGGCTGGAATATCGTCAGCAGTCCGTATAACTCCCAGGCCGCCCTGGCATCTGTAACCGATGCACCCACCTTGCAACCGTTTGGCTGGACTTACCAGGGCAATGGCTATGAGCTGGTGGCTAATATCGCTGACAGTCTCAACTTGATTCATAATACCTTCCAGCCCTGGTGGGGCTACTGGGTGCTGTCCAGCGGAGCCGGCCCAATGAGTTGGAATTATGTTGCTCCCAGCGCGCAGAACGTGGAACTGCTGCAGATTGGCCGGGCGGACGGCGCGCGGGGTGGCTGGCAGATACAGCTAACTGCGCGGGCCGGCACACGCTGTGACTTGTGTAACTACTGTGGGGTAGCTGCCGAGCAGACTGCCCAGGCCCTCAGCATCCCCAATCCACCGGCCGCCAGTGGCTCGGTGGACCTGTACTTCCCCACTGATGCGGGATTGATGGCGGCTGATATTCGCGGCATTAGTCAGGAGCAGGTGCAGTGGGACTTTGAGGTCCGCACCGACCTGGCCGACACCGAGGTGACCATCGGCTATCCTGATTTGAGCGTGGTGCCTGACGACTACCAATTGGTGCTGACTGATGTGGATGCGGGCAAGTCAGTCTATATGCGTACCAGCCATGGTTACAGTTATGATTCCGGCCCTCAGGGCGGAGTGCGCCACTTTCGCATAAGCGCGAAGCCGGCTGACCGAAGCAGTCTTATCGTAACCGGGGTAACTACCCAACAAGTTAACAGCCAGTGCGTGGAAATAAGCTACGTCCTGTCGGCTACCGCCCAGGTGGAGGTTACTGTTCGTAACATTGCCGGGCGGATAATCTCGCGCCTGCCCAGTCAAAGTGTCCAGCCCACTGGCACCCATACTATCACCTGGAATCTGTGTAGTGTTAGCGGCAGCCGCGTGCCGGCGGGCACCTACCTATGCGTAATCACCGCTCGCACCGAAGATGGCCAGGCCGCCAGTTGTGTACGGCCGATAACCATAAGCAGATAAGCTATTGGTCCCGGGAGGATGACATTATGTCCCTATCCAGAGTGCTAACCGCAACAGTAGTAACATTGGCAGTGATATTACTGGCTGGTTGTGGGGGCGCAACCAATACTGCTGCGCCCGCAGTCCAGCCCCATTCAGTTGACACACGACTACCGGCCAACCCGGGGCCGACAGTTAGACCGGCTAATGGCATCCCTCAGCTTGGTGATCTGGATGGGAACAGTAATCCGAGCGTGGGTGACGCCATTAAAATACTGCGGATAGTAGTCGCCTTGGATACTAATGTCCCCTGGGCTGACGCCAACCAGAATGGCAGCACCGACGTCGGTGACGCTATTAAGCTATTGCGGTTAGTGGTAGGACTGGACACCGACTGGCCACTGACGTGGACAATAGCGTGGGTGGACGGCATAGTCAGGGAATTCGTTGATGACCAGACTACACCGCCGCTGGAAGGAGTCCAGGTGACGGTGGGCGGTCGCAGTGACATCACCGACAGCATCGGCGACTTTCACATCACTGCCGTGCCTCTCGGCAATCAATCTATTTCGGTGACTAAAAGTGGCTACGATGTAGGTGGCCCTCTACCTGCCACGGTCTCCGTGCAGCCTCCAACTACCGATTTAGCCCCAGTCTACATGATAGCCTCAGGCACTACCCCTCCCCCTGCTCCGTAACAGTCTGCCTGGCGGTATTATGGCAGAATAGCAGGATCGGCTAGGGCATAGATAGTCTGCTGCTATTGCCGGACTGGCCTTAAACCGACACCCGTTCTGAGGCAAAGTAGCAGTGGGCGGTGGCTGCTCCCATTAGACTTGCTGTGTGGGTTGGAGACCTTGCAGGGCCCGGGAAGCAGACAGTAGCAAGCGGGTATATGGATGGGTGGGATGATCAAATATGGCCGGGGCTGGGCCCCATTCCACAATCCGGCCCCGGTACATAACCGCTATTAGATCGCTCATATAGCGGACGGTGGGTATATCGTGGGCAATAAACAGATAAGTCAGACCCTCCTCGGCCTGTAGATTTTTCATTAGATTGAGAATCTGGGCCTGAGTTGATGCATCCAGAGCGGACACCGGCTCATCGGCGACGATGAACTTCGGTTGGCTGGCCAACGCCCGGGCGATGGCGACTCGCTGGCGCTGTCCGCCGCTGAGCTGGTGAGGATACCGTGAGCCACACTCGGGCTGCAACTCTACCCTCTCCAGCAGTTCTGCAACCACTGCCCGCCGGGTCCGGGGCACACCAAGGTGATGAATCTGCAGTGGTTCGGCAATAATCTGCCGAACAGTCATGCGCGGGTTCAGCGACGCATACGGATCCTGGAATATTATCTGCATTTGCTCGCGCAACCGCCGCATTTGATGGGCAGTTAGCTGCCGGATATCCTTCCCCCGGAACACGATGTTACCACTGGTCGGCTCGATCAGGCGTAGCAGACACCGGCCTAAGGTAGTCTTCCCGCAACCGCTCTCCCCCACCAGACCCACCGTCTGCCCGGCGGGTATCTGCAAGTCCACTCCGTCCACGGCGCGGATCGGCTCGCGCCGGATAGAGAACCAGCCGTTACCCGGCCAGAAGTACTTCTTCAAGTCCTTGATCTCAATTAGCGCTTCAGACATAAGTGGCTACTGCCTCTCCGTGGCCAGCCAGCAACTGACAGAGTGCTTGGCAGATAATTGCACCATTGGCGGCGAGTATTGGCTACAGATGGGTTGTGCTACTGGACAGCGCGGATGGAACCGGCAGCCGGTAGGCGGGTTGACCAAATCGGGCACGCTGCCTCCAATTGCTTTTAGTCTGGCAGCGCCGAACCGCGGTACAGCCGCTATCAGTCCTTGAGTATATGGATGTACGGCTGAGTTAAGAACAGTGGTCACTGGCGCAGTTTCAACTGTCTTTCCGGCATACATGACCACTATTCGGTCGCAGATAGTCGTTGCCAGACTTACATTGTGGGTTATCAGCAGCACTGTCATACTGAGTTGCTGCTTGAGTTTGTCAATTAGCTGCAGAATCTGTACCTGCAGTGGTGCATCCAAAGCCGCGACTGGCTCGTCGGCAATAAGCAGAGAGGGTTGGCCGGCGATGGCCATAGCCATCAGTACCCTCTGCCTCATTCCACCGCTGAGCTGATGAGGATACTGCCTGAGCCGATAGGCAGGCTGGGGAAGTCCCACCATCTCCAGCAGATGGACAGCCTCCGCCCGGGCCGCGCGGCGGGTGGTGGCCGGGTGTAAGCGGACCGCCTCCATAATCTGTTCACCCACGGTCAGCACCGGATTCAGAGAGGTCATAGGATCCTGAAAGACCATCCCGATCTGGCCGCCTCTGATACTACGGATGGCAGTGGGGCCTGCCTGCAGCAGGTCTTTTCCGGCAAAGATAATCTGGCCGCCCCGAATTTCGCCGCCATCGGGGAGCAGTTGTAGAATGGCCAGAGCCGTGGTGGTCTTCCCACATCCTGACTCCCCTATCAAGCCAACAGTCTCTCCCTTGTGAACTGTTAGGTCCAGCCCATCTACAGCCCGTAGTGGTCGGCAGTGGTTGAAGAAGTATGCTTTCAGGTTGTGCACAGCCAGCAGCTCCTCCGCCATTAGCGTATCCCCTTCTGACGCGGATCCAAGGCATCGCGCAGCCCATCACCCAGCAGGTTGAATCCGAGCACAGCGGCCATGATCACCAGCCCAGGAAAGGTCATCAGATAGGCATGCGTGCGCATAAATGGGCGGGCGTTATTCAGCATAGCGCCCCACTCGGGGGTAGGGGGCTGGGCACCCAGGCCCAGGAAACTGAGCGCGGCCGCCGCCAGGATAATATGCCCCATGCCCAAAGTAGCCATCACCACCAGCGGTGCCAGGCAATTAGGTAATACGTGCCGAAACATAATGCGCAGCGGCCCGGCCCCAATGGCGCGGGCTGCTTCCACAAATGTCTGTTCCTTTACCGCCAGCACCGAGCTACGCATCAGCCGGGCATAGCCGGTCCAATGAACCAGCATTAGTCCAATCATTACGTTCAGCAGGCTTGGCCCCAGAACTCCCACCATCACCAGGGCGAAAATGATTCCCGGAAAGGCCAGCAGGATGTCCACGATTCTCATGACCACTTCATCCACCGGCCCGCCGAAGTAGCCACTGATCAGGCCAATAAGCATGCCGACAAGCGTCGCGCTGCTCACAATAACAACGGCGGTCAACAGCGAGGTTCTGGCCCCATATACTAAGCGACTTAACAGGCAGCGGCCCAGCTCATCGGTGCCCAGGGGAAAGTGGCGACTGGGGGCTAACAGCCGGTGGGACAAGTCCTGCTGGAGGGGACTATGAGGCACCAGCAGGGGAGCAAAGACGGCGACCAGCAGCAGACACAGGACAATGGCTGCGCCCGATAGAGCCAGCTTATTATGGGTCAGGCGGTGCAGGACTACAGCGAGAGGGTCATCGCTGGCGATGATCTTGGCTATCGCATCATGCATTGTTTATCGCCTTCTCCCGTATCTAATGCGGGGATCCAGCCAGCCGTAGGAAAGGTCAACCAGCAGAGTAATAGTGGCTATCAGAGCGGCGATAACTAACACACAACCCTGAATCATAGCGAAGTCCCGCGCGAAAATTGATGTCACCAAGAGTCGCCCCAATCCCGGCCAACCAAATACACTCTCTACGATAACGGCCCCCTCCAGCAACCGCCCAAATTGCAGGCCAGCCACCGTGACCGCCGGGATGAGAGCATTCTTCAGGGCATGTTTAAATATCACTGCTGACTCACTAAGGCCCTTGGCCCGAGCAGTGCGGATGTAGTCTTGACTGAGTACGTCCATAAGACTGGACCTGATGATTCTGGCCAGCAACGCCGCTCCGGCCGTGCCCAGAGTCAGGGCCGGCATTATCAGGTGGGCCAGGGTTCCGCGGCCGAATGAGGGCAGCCAGCCCAGAGTTAGCGAGAACAGCAGAATTAACAGCAAGCCTAACCAGAAGTTGGGGATGGACACTCCCAACATAGCGCCCACGCGGCCCAAGCCATCCACGAAGGTACCTTGTCGGGTGGCTGAGATGATTCCCGCCGTCAGTCCCACCAACATGGCGATCAGGATGCTGGCTGCGGCCAACTCGGCAGTAGCCGGCAGACGTCTGGCGATTTCCTCCCCTACTGATTCGCCAGTAGTCAGCGAACGGCCTAAGTTACCCTGGACTACATGGGCCAGCCACCGCCAGTAGCGCACGGGCAGCGGTGCGTCCAGCCCCTCAGCCTCACGCACCTGCTGGATCTGCACCGGAGTCAGCTCCTCACCATAGCGAGCGAGAGCAATTAGCTCGGCGGGATCGCCGGGCGCTAAGTCCATGACAGTGAAAGCCAGGAGCGTCGCTCCCACCATCACCACTATCATCAACAGGATTCGTCGGCCAAAGTAGTTCAACATTGGAGAAGATATTACGGGATAATTACCGGCTCTGCATAACGGTGACGCCCCGCAGATTCAGCCAGGGGGCCTCGGCCGAGATGTTATAGCCATGGACGGCAGCCCGGGTGGCGACCACTTTCTCCTGATGCACCAGGTAAAATGCGGGCAACAGGTCAACCGTCATCTGCTGCAACTTATGATATAGCCGGCGCTGCTTTTGAGAGTCAACAGTCACATCAGCCTGAGTAATGAGTTTGTCAAGCTGGGTATTCTGGATATGGGAGTAGAGATTGTCGGAATGATGAATTAAGAAATGGCGCGGGTAGCTACCCCAGACAAAAAAGCCCGTTCGCAGCAACATATCAAAGTTACCTTCTCGCTCGGCTGATAGGAAGGCCCCCGATTCCAGAATTTGTATCTTCACCCCAATGCCCACTTCCCGCAGTTGGCCTTGAATAGCTTCGGCCATGGCTATGAAGCGGCTGCCGGCTCCCACATTGGGATTGGTGGTGACGATTAATGTCGGCGCTAAAGCCTGGCCGCCTTTTTCCACTATGCCATCCCCATCAGTATCATGCCAGCCGGCTTTCGCCAGCAGTACCCGGCCCTGGCCGGGATCATAGCCAGGCAATTTCAAATCCCGGCAATAGTAAAGCATTATCGGCGAGTAAGGGTGGCCTTGCGCGGGTCGGCCTACGTTTTCCAATACTGTCGCCGTTAGTTGCTGGGTGTCAACAGCACAAGCTACCGCCTGGCGCAGTCGCAAATCAGAAAAAGGTGGCCTCTGAGTGTTAAACTGAATAAAGTCGGTAAAGGTAGACAATTTGCGATGAATAACCACATCAGCGCTTCGCTCCAGGCGAGGCACCTGGGGCTCCGCTACTTTGACAATCATATCCACGTCACCTGCCTCCAAAGCCATCACCCGGGCGGTGGGGTCGGGAATGACCTTGAACACTACCCGCTCAAGCTGTGGGGGCTGGCCCCAGTAAGACTGGTGGCGAACCAGGGCCACCTCCTGATCCTTAGTCTGACTGGCAAAGCGAAAAGGCCCACTGCCGATGGGTTGGGTGAACTGGCCCTCCTCGTCCACACAGCTCGGGGCCATGATGGGCCACGCCACATGGGTCAGATAATACGGGAGCGGCATCGGACGCGACAGGACGAACTTGACTGTATGTTTGTCCTGAGCTATTACCTTAGTTACCGGCTTGAGCACCGTGCGGGCAGCATAGGATTGGGGCCCGTACGAGAAAACCACCGCCTCAGCGGTGAGCGGGCTGCCGTCGTGAAACTGGACGTTCTCGCGCAGGTGAAAAGTCCATACTCTACCCTGGTCGCTGTGTTCCCAGGAGGTCGCCAGTCCGGGTTGGGTATTCAGGTCCGGATCCCAGCGTACCAGTGTCTCGTACACCTGCGACCATACGAATCTGGCGTCTCCATCCGGAAATCTATCCAGATACCAGTTGTCCACGTCAGTACCAATGCCTACCACCAACAGAGCCGCTGATTGCGTAACAGCCGATGGTCGCTGGCGACAACCGATCGCTATAACGGCTAATGCTACTACCAGCCCAACAATACTTAGGTTTGTGGCCCATCGGGACTGACTTCTATTCATAAGACTCTTTCTTCTTGGTCTGGAGATTATTGCAGAGCCCGGGCGACCGGACCCTTGCCCTGACCTAAATAGTGCTACTATTTTACAATATGTGCTACCCTACTGCAAGTACTATGTTTGTCTCCGACCGCCGCAAGTGGTAAAATAGAGGCTACATCGGTCAACAATAACGCAATGCTTCGGGAGGCTTGTATGTCACTGAGCCATAAGTGGGCTAATAGTCTTGGACCTGGTGTGGGTCAGCGATGATGAAAAGGGAATTATCCTGGATCGTTATTATGATTGTGCTGGCGGGTGGGGCGTGTACACCCCAGGAATCCGAGCCGGCTTCGCCGCCCCCGGCCTCTGCAGCAAGCAGCAGTGCTCTGAAAGTACGGGCCCCAGCGGTAGCAGGACCATTCTATCCGGCTGACCCTGAAGAGTTGGCTGACAGAGTGCAAGGCTATTTGGATGCGGCCGCGCTCGAAACCATTGAGGCTGATATCATTGGGCTAATGGTGCCCCATGCCGGCTACGAGTTCTCCGGACCGGTGGCTGGTTATGCTTATGCAACAATCGCCGCTCGCAGCTATGATACGGTTATTCTCATCGGTCCCAGTCATCGGGGACAGCCAGCAGGAGGGGCGGCACTGAGCGGAAAGGATGCCTGGCAGACGCCGTTAGGGCGAGTGCCGGTAGACACAGAATTGGTCCGTCAGTTGGACAATGCTAACAACGGCCTCGTTGTGGATGACTTTGCGCACGCTGCTGAGCACAGCCTGGAAGTGCAATTGCCCTTCCTGCAAACAGTATTGGACGAGTTCAAGATCGTCCCCATTCTGATGGCGGACTTCAGTCCTGCCAATACCGACAGAGTAGCTGAGGCTATTGTGTCGGCGGTAGGCGACAAAAAGGTGCTATTGGTCGCGAGCACCGATATGTCCCACTACCCACATCAGGAAGCAGCACGACGCGTTGACCAGGCGATGCTAAAAGCTATTGCTACTCTGGATCCAGAGCAGATATACAGCGCTGACGAAAAGCTGCTGGGCCAAGTCGTAGCCAACCTGCATTGTACGCTTTGCGGGCTGGGGCCATTGGTGACGGTAGTGAAGGCGGCGCGCCGGTTAGGGGTACAGCGGGCTGAGGTGCTCAAGTACGCTAATTCCGGTGATGTGGAGCCGGCCACTGCCACCCGGGCAGTTGGCTACGGAGCGGTGGCCTTCGTGGGCCAATCGGTCGTCTCTGCCGGCGGCGAGGCCAAAGCCGCTACCAAAGAAGAGGAAGAACTTAGCCGCCAGCAGCAACAGTATCTGCTGACCCTGGCTCGCCGTACCATCAAGCAATACCTTACTTCCCACAGCCGGCCTGAAATAGATACTTCCGACCCGATGATGCACCTCCAGCGGGCGGTGTTTGTCACCCTGACCAAAGGGGGACGACTGCGTGGTTGCATCGGCCAGATTACCGCCCGCGCTCCCCTGGCCCAGGCAATTCAGGAAGCAGCCATCTCCGCCGCCACCCGTGACCCGCGCTTTCCTCCGGTTACAGTTGACGAGCTGGAGGAGATACACATTGAAATCAGTGTGCTGTCGCCCCTGCGGCAGGTGGATGATCCCACTGAAATCCAAGTTGGCAAGCATGGCGTAGTGGTCAAGCAGGGGCAACGGCAAGGAGTGTTTCTGCCCCAAGTAGCTCCGGAGCAGGGCTGGGACCGCGAACAGATGCTGACTCACTTGTGTGCGGAGAAAGCCGGGCTGCCTGCCGATGCGTGGGAACGAGGGGCCTCCTTGCATGTCTTTACTGCTCAGGTATTCAGCGAGGCAGAGGAGTAACAGAGATGGCGAGCAGTAGCGATGATAAGCTAACCCGCCGCGAGCTGCTCAAGAAGCTGGCGCTGGCTGGAGCCGGCACCGGGCTGCTGGCCGGAGCAGCGACTTTCAGCTGCCGATGGGCGGGCACGAGTGAGGCGGCCGTCAGTAGTCATGAAGCCCTGTACTATGAGCAACTTAGCGGGCAACGAGTCCAGTGTCACGTTTGCCCTAATGAATGTGTAGTTGGGCCAGGAGGGCGGGGTGCGTGCGGGAACAAAGTAAACCGCAACGGCACATATTACACCTTGGTCTACGGGCGGGCCGCAGCTCTGAATGTAGATCCCATTGAGAAAAAACCTCTGTTTCACTTCCATCCCCGAGCGTGGGCCCTGTCAGTGGGCACTGCCGGCTGCTCCTTCTCCTGCAAGCACTGTCAGAATTGGGAGATATCCCAGCGACTTCCCGAACAGCTTGAGCAGGAGGGCCACGTACTGAGCCTGCCGCCCCAACGGCTGGTGGCCAAAGCCCAGTCTTATAATACTCCGATCATCGCCTACACCTACAATGAGCCAATCTCATTCTATGAATATATGCTTGATACCGCTAAGTTAGCTCATCAGCAGGGCCTGCAGTCGGTGATGATTAGCAATGGGTACATCACGCGGGAGCCAATGATTGAGCTGTGCCAATACCTGGATGCAGTAAAGATTGATCTGAAAGGCTTCTCGGAGGATTTCTATACCCAGTACTGTAGCGGGCGGCTGGAGCCGGTGCTGCAAACTATCAAGCGAGTCATCGCTTTGGGCAAGTGGCTGGAAATTGTCTATTTGGTCATTCCCACGGTAAACGATGATCCCGAAATGATTCGCCAGGCTGCCGAGTGGGTCCAGCGAGCCGGTGGTGCTGATATTCCTCTTCATTTCTCCCGCTTCACGCCCGCTTACCGGCTGAAGAACCTACCTCCTACTCCTTACGATACGCTCCGGGAGTGCCGCCGCATCGCTATGGAAGTGGGCCTCAACTACGTGTATGTCGGCAATATGCCCGGCACCGATATCGCCTCCACCTATTGCCCCAGTTGTGGTGAGATAGTGGTCAAGCGCAATGGGTTTGAAATTCTCGGCTATCATCTGAAGCCTAACGGCGCGTGCCGGTATTGTGGTCACCACATCCCCGGCGTCTGGGGGTAACCAGATGCTAAGCCGACGAGGTACCATCGGCGCCGCCATCGTGGTTACTGGGCTGACTGCCCTTCTGCTCCAGGTAGTGCTGACCCGCGAGCTGCTGGTTTCTTTCTTCGGCAATGAACTGTGTATTGGCTTGATACTGGTTGACTGGTTATTGCTGGTAGCCGCCGGAACGGCACTGGCGGGGCGGTTGATGGGCCGGTGGACTAACCTTTGGATACCGCTAATACTTAACCAGCTACTCCTCGCTCTGGTAATGCCGCTGCAAGTATATGCGGCGCGCAGTGTAGGCGGCCGCACCATGTTTCCCGGTGAGGTAATTGACCCGGGCAGCATGCTCATCCTGGGGGCGGCAGTGCTGGCGCCCGCGTGTCTGCTACTCGGAGCTCAGTTCGCTTTGTGCTGCCAACTGGCCGCTGGTGAAGCTTCAGGCCAAGGAGTAGCCAGCGTCGCCCATGTTTATGTGCTGGAGGCGATAGGCGCCATCGTTGGTGGTGTACTGTTCCATTTCTGGGTAGCTGACCGGTTCCAAACGGTTGCTATTATTCTTATTTTGTGCGGACTGAGTGCTCTGGCCGCCCTGCTGGTATCAAGCCGCCTGCTCCACCAAGCCAGCAAAATCATTTTCGCGTGCATAGCGCTAATTGTTGCCGTAGGGGCTGGGGGAATCCTATTTTCTACCATTGCTGGCCAATTTGAAGAGTTCACCAGCGAGCGGCGCTGGCCGGGATTTAGGCTGCTAACTTCGTACAACACCCGGTACGGAAACATAGCCATAACGCGACATAATTCCCAAATCAGCGTCTACCACGATGGGCTGTTGATGTTCACCTCCGAAGATGAGCTGGCCAATGAGGAACTGGCCAACATCGTTCTACTCCAGCATCCGAGGCCGCAGCGAGTGTTAATTATGGGGGGCGGATTAGGTGGACTTATCGGTGAGGTCCTCAAGCACGATCCGCAAATCGTAGATTACGTGGAGATGGACAAGCAAGCCATTGAAATTATCCGCCGCCATCTGCCGACCCAACTGCAAAAGCCATTAGCTGATAAGCGTGTTCATCTCATCTACGCCGACGCGCTGACCTTTTTGCGCACAGCTCGCTACAAGTATGATGTTATAATCAGTAATGTAGGTGACCCGCGCACCGCAGTCACTAATCGCTTTTACACCCGCCAGGCATTCCAGCAGGCAGCAGCCCATTTGACACCCACCGGTATCTTCTGCCTGAATTTGTCCTATCCACAGACCCATTTGAGTGGCCCGCGCCAGTTACTACATGCCAGTGTGTGGCAGGCAATGGGCCAGGTGTTCCCCCAGACACTGCCTCTGCCCGATGGTCGCATCTATTACCTGGCCGCCCAACGGCCAGATGTGCTAACTGAGGATGCCCGCCTCTTAGCAGCACGACTTTCACAGCGACAGATACAGACCAAGTATGTCACCCCCTATTTCATCAAGACAATTATGGTCCCGTTTGCCCGTCAATTATTGCAGGAGTCACTGGCGGGAGTATCCAAGGTGCCGGTCAATGACGATTTTCGCCCCATTACCTACCATTATATGTTGCAGTTGTGGCTGCGGCAGTTCGGTACTGAGGGCCTGAACATGAGCTTTAGCTTGCGCTCCATTGGGGCAGGAGTGGGAGCATTGTTGATTCTGGCGGGCCTGGTAGGTGTATACTTGTGGCGGCGACGGGACAGGCCGGTATGGCGCTGGGGGATTCCGGGAGCGCTGGCCGCCACCGGCCTGGTAGAAATGAGCCTGCAACTGGTGGTGATATTTAGCTTTCAGGTCCTGGTCGGCTCACTTTTTTATCAACTGGGCATCCTGATGGCCTTGTATATGGGGGGGCTGGCGGCCGGCGGTCATCTGGGCAGGTATTTGACCTCCAGCCGGCACCGCTCAGCGATGGTATTGTGTTTAACCCTGGTGGGGCTGGCGCTGGTCGCTGCCCTGGTGCCACTAATCCTGCTGTGGCTCTCCAGCCATCGAGAACTAACTGGAGTGATCTTAGGGGCGGTCGCCGCGACGATAGGTACCTTGGGCGGACTTCACTACGCCCCCGGCGTGGCAGTGTTCGCCACCACCGGGCGTGAAGCTGAAGCTGGCGCGACGCTTTATGCCAGTGACCTGGCCGGGGCCGCGGTGGGAGCGTTAGCAGTTAGTACAATCATCATTCCCGTCGCCGGCTTGCTGCAGACCTGCTTTCTCATCTCACTGATAAGCGTAGCCGGTCTGCTGGTGGCGGTCCCCAGCCTAAGACACACAGATTCCCAGCATTGATCAATGTCTTTGTACTGCTTAGGGGAGACTGTGGCAAAAGGCAATTACGGGCCGCCTGTGTGAACACAATAGGCAAGGCTGGCTAAGTAAAGATGGAAGCATATCGGAGCACCCTTCGGCAAGCTCAGGACAGAGAAGATGCCCCTGCACTATAGAACGGGATGTCAAGGCGACGGTATGGCCGTATCGGTGAGTCGTTGGGTTTTCAGTCGCGGGGGTTTTTGACAATCAGGTAGCACACTCCTAACATCGGTTCGCCCGGCCACGGCATTGGTCAGGCTACGCTGCTGAAGAATCTGTTGGCGTCGGGCTTTGTCCATTGCTAAAACCCCTTTCATTGGGCGAAAACTATGGTGGTATCGTACAACAAGTAGTACGGCCAGTCAACAGCAGTCTTCAGTGGTCCCTGGGCAGGAAGGTCCGAAAGCGGCGAGTGGCGAATAATGGTATAGTAACATAACAAATAGTATATAGTCACACCACTGGTGGCGACTTTTGGGAAAGGGTGACATGTATGGACAAAGTACGTTGGGGTGTTATCGGGGCTACCGGAATTGCCGACCGTCGCACTATGCCAGAAGGTATCCTACCGGCCACTAACAGCGAATTGACTGCGGTGATGGACGTCACTGAGGACCTGGCCAAGATGGCATCGGACAAGTACGGGGGGTAGCGTGGTTTACCAATGTTGAGGAGATGTTGGAAGAGGCGGAGATTGACGCCTGTTACATCGCCTCTCCCCCGCACATACATCGCCAGCAAGTAGAGGCCTGTGCGCGGGCCGGCGTCCATGTTTTTTTGCGAGAAGTCGCTGGCGCGTGATGCTGCCGAGATCAGGCCCATGGTACAAATCTGTGCAGAGCACGGCGTCAAATTCGGAGTGGCCTTTATGATGCGTTTCCACCACATGACGGTCGAAGCCAAACGGCTGGTGGCCAAGGGAGCGGTGTGGGGTTGTCTCAGGCCGGGCCCAATTTGGTTTTGACTACCCACCTGATCCGACGGTTTTCCGCCAGAACAAGGAGCTGCACAAGGGCGGCTCCTTTATGGATGTAGGCAACCATGCTACCGATATACTGGAGTTCATTATGGGCACCAAAGTATCCTCGGTGATGGCGATGACGGGGAATGTGATTCACCAGTACCGGGGCGTGGAGGACACGTGCCTGGCCCTCTATGAGTTTGACAATGGGGCGTTTGGCATAGTTGATGCCTACTTCTGCACTGATGCCGCGCAGAATCTCATTGAGATAAATGGCAGTGAGGCGACTATAGTGATAGAGGGTGTCCTGAGCCAGTCGGGAGCAGGGACACTGCGGGTCATTGAACTGACGGAGGATGGCTTGCAAGACAAGCTCATTATCCCCTCAGACATGCGCAATATGTACCAGGAAGAGATTGGAGCTTTTGCCGAAGCTGTACTCAATGACACCGAGCCGCCGGTGCCAGGCGAGGACGGTCTGTGGAGCCAGATAGTGCTTGATGCCGTCTACGAGTCAGCGGAAACTGGTGAGAAAGTAGTCGTAGAGTAACTAACACCATCATTGTGTGGGACCCATGAACCTGCTCGGGAGGTAGCTGTCCTGCCGAGCAGGTTTTATTGAGTACCAGGGGGAATAAGTTGAGTATGAACCAGTTGCCAGGTCCCAGGCGGCTCCCAATAGTAGCGGGCTTGTTAGTGATAACTTGCCTGCTGATGGCCGCCGCTATTAGCTGGAGTCAGAGCCGACCGCCATCTTCTCATCTACTTAGTTTGCCTACTCTCGGCCTACAGTTGGTGCTTCCTGACGGCTGGACCGTGACAGGCGATGAGGCTGATCGCGGCGTCCGTCTCCTATCGGTGGATGCACAAAGACGGCCAGTGGAGCTGGCCGTATGGACCACGCCTGACCCTGAGCCAACTCTGGAAAAGGCAGCCGCCGGACATGAGCATTTGCTACAAGAAAGGTGGTACTATCGCCGTCAGCAGGTCCGTCCTATTACCACTGAAGGCGGCCAGGCGGGCTTAGAGGTCAGTGGAGAAATAATTGACACGAATGATGTCCACTACGGTTCGCTTTTCGTTGTTTACATTATTGAGTCTGGGTACTGTCTCTTAGGCACCTTTTATGCTGTGGATCAGGAGGCGGCTGTGCGGGAGTACTTCGAGCCGCTGGCCCGCGCTGTAAGTTTAATATCCGAGCCGCCATCACCTCCCCCCACCGAGCCGCCATCACCTCCCTCCACTGAGCCGCCATCACCGCCCCCCACTGAGCCGCCATCACTGCCCCAGGCTGAGCCGCCATCACCGCCCCCCACTGAGCCGCCGCCCCCCAGTGCTCCTCCTTCTCCCCCACCCAGCGTGCCTCAGTCCTATCAGGATTCTGCACTGACGATGACATTGCCCAGCGGCTGGCAGGCCAGCATTGAGGACGGTATTTTCCACGCCTACGCTACCGGCAGGGATACAGGTATCTTTATCTGGCCGATAGTCACCCAATTGGACCAAAGCCAATTGGATAGCGACCCCTTGCCTATCGCTGAGCGTGTCCTGGAAGCCTGGCAACAACTGTTTTCGACTAATTTCGGTGAGCAAGCCCATCGGATAGAACAGGAGGATGCCACTGGTGTCTACCTGGCTACTGGAGAGTTAACTTTCAGCGAACAATCCGTTACGGCCGCTGTGGCTGTCTATGTCCGGAGGCCGGTTGCCCTGCTCACTGTAGCCTATGCAAGCAGGGACAAGTTTAATGAAATAATGCCGGAGCTGGCGGCCTTGCTATCCACCGTTTCTGTGCAGCGGTGTCAGTATGCCGCCCACCCAGCCCAATCCTCAGAGCTAATAGCGTGGTCGTCAGAGCACGGGATGTTAACCGGCCAACTCCCCGACGGCTGGCAGGTCCGGGGGGCGGTCAAAGACTACAACGGGCACACCGTGATTGACCTGGAAGCTGAATATGAGGGGCCACCGTATCTACGCATTGAATGGAAGCAGCCTCACATCCCTTTCTTTCGCGAGCTAACTCCTCTATTGCGTGCTCTGGGCCGCCAGGAGAGTGAACGATATTGGGATCGCCCTGACAAGATGCCGCTTACCATTCGGTCGCGCACCTCACCAGTTGCGTTCGTGACTTCCTACTTGTTATCCGGCCGTGACGCAAGCAGCCCGGATATTATTGTCCATCATAGCACTTCCGGCGATGCCGATATAGGCCTGGTGGGCACGGATAACATAGCGAGCGCCGTGGTGCAGGTGTCTGGCAACAGCAACCCAGGCCGGCGGCTGCATACCTACTGGGTAACCACCGCTGATGAACCCCCATACCAGGGCAGCTTCCGGTGGCAGGGTGGCTATTTGCTGGCTTCGGGGCCTGTATCCTCAGCTACTTTGGCGATGCAGGCATTGCGGACTATGATCCAGATGGCGATAGTAAGTCGATCTGAGCAGCCCAGCCAAGCCGTGACCGGCTTGGTGGACCGGGCGCAGCAATGGCTGGCTGAATTTGGGCAAGCAGCTATAATGTATCCGGTCTCCCTGCTGGCCCCGCCTTTTGAGCCATCGCCGACGGGCGCTCTTGAGATTCCTCAGCAAGCCCTGGCCTGCTGGCGGCAGCCGGTCCTTACCAACACCAATGCCCTATTCCCAGAGGATATACCTTGGTGGCAGCAGCTAAAGAAGCAATCCCAAGTACAGCCGGCGGCGGCCGGCCCGGGTGATTGATATATTGTTCATCTGACAGGAAGGTGGCAATGATGGGATCCAAATTAGTAGAATGCGAGCACTGTCGGGGGCAAGGAGTATGTACAGTTAGTGGTGGTCGCAGTTGTCGGGACTGTCTATCTGCGGCGGGCCGCGGCGTCCGCCAGTGGGGTACGGTACGCTGCTCGTACTGCGGGGGCACGGGTAGAGTATGGATAGAGGAAGAGGACCAGAACAGCGAAGATGCCGACGACGATACACCTGAGTGACTGGCCTCAATTGCCAAGACTATTCAATGGTTGCGCTGTCAAAGCAATTGTACTTGACAGCCGATAACCAATATGCTATACTCCGTAACGATTGCATGGGGGCCGCAGGTCCCCGGCATTGATGAGCGCTCAATCGCACTGCCGTCCGATTCTGGCCAAGAAGGGAGGCACCTCGCGCCAGGGCGGTAGAGGGTCGGCGATTGAGAACCCAGCGAATCACTGGTACCAACGGGCCTATCCGGACGAGGAAACAAAGGACACTCTCCGGGGAGCCCAACGATGAAGCCTGATTCGCGACGGTGAAGCAACTTGATGGATGATGGTTGCTTCCTCAGAGACCCACTATATGAGGGCTACATAACATGACTAACATGACTAAGTACGTAGTAGCTCTGTGTCTTGTTGTAGCCATTTCGGTTCCGGTCTATGCACAGGCCACTCCTGCCGAGACTGTCCCCTTTGATCACTGGGCTTATGATGCAGTACAGCGCCTGGTGGATATGGGGGTAATCATCGGCTATCCGGATGGCACCTTCCGCGGCAATCGCGCCATGACGCGCTATGAGTTCGCCATGGCTATTAGCCGCCTACTGGACGCCATCCAGGTAGAAGGAGTGCTTGGCCCCCAGGGCCCGGCTGGCGCGCAAGGTCCGGCTGGTCCTGCGGGTGGAGAGGTTGGTCCTGCTGGCCCGGCTGGTGCTGATGGTGCGCAAGGCCCGCCTGGAGAAGTTGACTACGATGAGGTTCGCAGCATCGTCGAAGATCTCACCGCTGAATTCAGCGATGAGCTCGCCGACCTGCGGGATGATGTAGATTACCTGCAGGATGATGTCTACGACCTCGGTGATCGGGTCACTGTTCTGGAGCAGGAGAAAGGACCGGAGGTTACTGGCTGGATTGACTATCGTATCGGTCTGGCCAGCAGCTACGGCAGCGTCCACAAGAAGCTCAATGCCGATAAGGAGTTCGACAACCTGACCATCAAAATCGGCATTGAGGGTGACATAACTGACGATCTGTCAGGGAAGATCACCCTTAAGGTGCGTGACGCCGATGATCCGGTGCGGACAACGTGGATCCGCGGTATGGATCCCGAAGTCCCTTGCGTTGACGGCCAAATGGCTGAGAACGTATGGCTGGACGAGGCCATTCTGCAGTTCAATACCACCGGACTGATCGAGGGTAATTGGACTGTAGGTCGCCAGTTCCAGAACTATGGCCTTGGCCTTCTGGTTAACAACGAGCGCTTCGCACAGCAGGGCGTTCGCGGTCAGTTCTCCAGCGTATGGGGGACTAACCTAGACTGGGAGTTCTTCGCTGGTGGTTCCAGTTATATGTTCGACACCACCGGCATGGCTGGTCCCATCTATGGGGCTAACGACGGCTATCTGTCGGCCCGCTTTGAATACAATACTCCTTATTGGGGTATTGGAGGCAACTGGCTGGCGGACGGCTGGGCCAAGGAGGAAGGCTGGAGTGCTGATCTGTGGGCTGAGTTCTGGGGCGGCCGCGAGCTGCTCCTTGAGTATGCTCGGCTGACTGAGGATGCTGGTGGTATCACCACCTTCAGCCACAATGATCCAGCCGGCTATATGGCCATGGTGGACGTTTGGAAGGCATCGAACTGGGCACTACGCGGATACTTCTCCGACTTAGATGCCGAGTTTGACCCCTTCTTCTCGTCAGCCAATCCCTATTGGGAGGCCTATGGCGACGATGGCGCACTGGTCTGGGTCCCGTGGGAGCGCTGGTTGCGCAACCCGCTGGCGATGGCCAACCTGGAAGTCATAGGTGGACAGCTCGATTTCACCATCGGGTCCACCCCATTCCAGGCTGTCTACTATGAGGTAGACGCTAACAGCGCCTGGTGGCGCCACACCCAGTGGAGCGGCACGATGCCAAGCGGCGTGGACTTCTCACCGTATGATACCATGTGGGGTATTCAGATGACCAAACGGGTCGCTGACGGTGTGAACGTCAATGTGACGTACGCGCGGCAGGAGCTCAACAGTCTGGTGCCGGCCTCTGAAGGGCTGGATGACGTCCAGATGTTGTGTGCTGGCATCACCATCGGGTTCTAGCTGGATGTCTTAGCCTGAAGACCATTACGGGGACTTGGTTGCCCAAGTCCCCGTTTTTTGCCCCTCCCTCTTCGCCAACACTAGTCATCTGGTAGGCATCCGACTTTACACTGCCTACCACTTTTGCTATAATGGCAGATTAGTGGGCGCTTAGTTCAGGGGGAGAACGCTACCTTGACACGGTAGAGGTCGGTGGTTCAAATCCACCAGCGCCCACCACTTATTTTATATCACCCCGGCAATAATAAGAGGAGGTAAGTCACCATGGCTCTGACTGACTCAGCCCTTGCGATAAATGGCGGATTACCGGTGCGTTCACCAGAGCAGCCGTGGCCTCCCTGGCCGATTTTTGATGAAACTGAGGTCCAGGCCCTCACTAACCTGGTGCGCAGTGGCAACTGGTGGTTCGGAGAGCAAAAGGAAGCCTTCACCCGGGAGTTCACCAACTATCAGCAAGCGCGCTTTGGAGTGGCGGTAACCAATGGAACAGTAGCAATTCAAGTGGCCTTGATGGCTTGCGGCATCGGCTGTGGAGACGAAGTAATTGTTCCCCCGTATACCTTCATTGCCACTGCCAGCGCTTGCGTAGCGGTTAATGCTGTTCCTGTGTTCGCCGACATCGAGCCCGATACATACTGTATATCTCCCGACGCGGTGCAGGCAGCGATTACCCCTAAAACCAAGGCGATAATCGGGGTGCATTTGGGCGGCTGCCCCATAGATTTCGATAGAATTCTGCCTATTGCCCGCCGCCACGGTCTGAAGCTGATCGAGGACGCTTGTCACGGCTGGGGCGTGGAATGGAAAGGGCAGCGAGTCGGCGCTATTGGGGATGCCGGAGTTTTCTCCTTCCAGGCCAGCAAAAACTTGAATGCCGGAGAGGGCGGCATCATGCTGACGAATGATGAAAGCATCTATCAGGCCGCCTGGTCGCTGCATAACTGCGGTCGGGTGCAGGACGGCGCCTGGTATCAACACGATACCCTCGGCGGCAATTATCGGATGACCGAGTGGCAAGCCGCCATCCTGCGTAGCCAGCTAAAGCGCCTGGACGAGCAACAAGACCTGCGCAATACCAATGCCCACTATCTTGATGAAAGGCTGCAAGACATCGAAGGTATTGAGCCGCAGCGCCGCGATGAGCGGGTTACGCGCCACGGCTATCACCTATACATCATGCGCTATGCTGCTAGCAAATTTGGCGGCTTGCCGCGAGAGGAGTTTATCCAAGCAGTACAGGCCGAAGGTATCCCACTGGGCGCAGGATATACCAGACCACTTTATGCCGAAGCTGCCTTCCGTACTGATGCCCAAGGACAATTAGTGGGTTCGCCCTGGGCGATACCAATGGGCCGGCGGTACGAGGAGGTCTCCTGTCCGGTGTGTGAGCGGGCCTGCCGCGAGGAGGGCCTCTGGCTGGGCCAGAGCGCATTGTTAGGTGGGCGGCAAGATATGGATGATATTGTCAAGGCCATCGGAAAAGTCGCACACGCAGCGAGAAGGTGAGAAGATGCTTTACGCTGGAGTAGGCAGAACCGATTTAACACCACCGTTAGGAGCAGAACTGCAGGGGTATGGATGGTTTCTTAGCCGAGCGGCTGAGGGAGTTAACGACGCCGTGCAGGCCACGGCGTTGGTGATAGAGTCAGACAGCCAGCGGGCGGCCATAATTACCTGTGACCTGGTGGGAGTGCCCGGCTGGTTGACACAGACAGTGCGAGCTATTGCCGAGAAGGAGCTGGGGATTCCCCCCGAGAATCTGCTTATCAGCGCCACGCACACTCACCACGGGCCTGCCGTCCAGGATGTGAACGGCTGTGGGGAAGTACATGGTGGATATCTGACCACTTTACCTTCTCGCGTAATTGCGGCTCTTCGCAGTGCAGCACAGCAACTAGAGCCAGTCCGTCTGTACCGGGGAGTCACCCAGGCGCCAGGAGTTGCCCTAAATCGCGTATATGGCGACGAGGGGCCGGTAGATGATCGGCTGTGGGTAGCAGCGCTGCGTCGCTTAGATAGTTCTCCGTTTGCAGTGCTGGCGAATTTTAACTGCCACGCGGTAACACGATCAGTATGGCCTGCCCTGGTGAGTCGCGATTGGCCTGGAGTATGTAGTGACCAGGTTGAGAAGGCACTGCCTGGCGCTCATTTTCTGTTCTTGCAAGGCGCGTTGGGCGACATTAACCCAGTGCGTATGTATAAGCAAAGCCCCAATTCTACGACTTGGACTGGAGATCAAATCGCCCACGCAGTCACCGGTGTACTGGACAAGCTGGAAGAATCACCCAGTGACGATATCCACGGTGCTCTGGATACGGCGCGTTTGCCTTTGAAAGTGCAGTCCGAGGCGGAGGTGCGAGCTGAACTGGCAGACAGTTTGAAACCCAGGGACAAGCCTACCGCGGAGGAGTATCACGAGGCATGCAAGAAACGCCTGTGGGCATGTGGTAAATTAGAAGCGTTGCGTCAACCTGACCCTGATATTCTGCCCGCGTCCATCCAGGCCCTGCGTATTGGCGACTTGCTGCTGCTCGGCGAACCCTTTGAATTGTATACCTGCTTCGCCGTAGCAGCCCGCGAGCGTTCGCTGCTGCCCCACACCTGGGTAGTGGGGTGCGCCAACGATTTGCTGGGATATGTCGCCCATCCGGATGATTATAAAGAGCAGGCCGGCAGCTACGCTGTCCAAAGTGCACCCGCCATCTGCGGCCGCTTTCCCTTCCTGCCCACCGCCGGCGACTGCCTGGTGGACGCTATGGCTGCACTGGCCGCATCCGTGACGGCCTGATTAGTAACTGTTGTAGGTTCCACACTTGCGCCGGTCCTAACCTAACAAGAGCATTCTTCCGATTCTAGTATTCGGTGTGATTGTATCACATTGAACGGTGAATAGGAGGTTGTGTTCGTGAGTGAAATAAACCTGACTTTACCCGACGGTTCTCAGATACAGGTGCCCCAGGGCATTACTGCCTTGGCGGTGGCGGAGATGATTGGGCCCCGCTTGGCCGAGGATGCACTAGCAGCTAAACTCAACGGCCAGCTTGTGGACCTCTCCACGCCCATAGAAGAAGACGCCGATTTTGCGGTATTAACTTTTGACGCCCCCGAAGGCCAGGCGGTCTATCGCCATTCGGCCGCCCATATTATGGCCGATGCGGTTGTCCGCCTGTTTGGGGAGGCAAAGCCTACCATCGGTCCGGCCATTGAGGACGGTTTCTACTATGACTTTGATACCGCCGAGCCGTTTACTGAGAAGGATTTGGCGCGGATTGAGAGCGAAATGGAGAAGATCATCGCTGCTGACGTCCCCTTCAGTCATCAGGTAGTGAGTGCCGATGAGACGCGGGAGCTGTTCGCCGACAATCCCTACAAGATAGAAATGATTGACCAGCTCCAGCAAACTGGTGAGGAGGAGATTACCCTCTATAAGCACGGTGAGTTTGTTGACCTGTGCCGGGGTCCTCATTTGCCGAGCACCGGAAGAATCGGCGCTTTCAAGCTGCTCTCGGTGGCCGGCGCTTACTGGCGCGGCGACGAATCCAAGGCAATGCTGCAGCGTATCTACGGCACGGCATATCCCGAGCAGAAGATGCTTGATGACTACCTGCAGCGCCGGGAGGAAGCTAAACAACGAGACCACCGCAAGTTAGGCCGGGAGCTGGAGCTATTTAACTTCTTTGAGGAGGCAGGAGCCGGGCTGGTCTACTACCCCCCTAATGGAGCAATGCTGCGCCAACTCGTCTGCGATTTTGCCCTCCAACAGCACCTCAAACGCGGCTACCAACTCGTCCACACTCCTCATTTGATAAAGAGTGATATCTGGGAGATTTCGGGACACGCCCAGCAGAAATATCCCATGTACTATACCGACGTCGGCGGGCAGTCCTATGGTATCAAACCGATGAACTGTCCCGGCCACATTCTTATATACCAGTCCAAGACCCGCTCGTATCGCGACCTGCCTATCCGCTACTTCGAGCTGGGCACCGTCTACCGCCATGAGCGCGGCGGGGTGCTACATGGGCTGATGCGCGTGCGGGGCTTCACGCAGGACGACGCCCATATCTTCTGTACCCCCGAGCAACTTACCGACGAAATAATCGGCGTTATTGAGTTTGCCCAGGACATGCTCAAAACCTTTGGGTTTGACAAATACCGTGTCGCCCTCAGTACCCGCCCCCCTGGTGGTCTGGGGAGTGACGAGATTTGGGAGCGGTCAACTGCGGCATTGGCCGCGGCCCTGGAAGCGACCGGCCTGGAGTACGAAGAAAAGCCGGGAGAAGGTGCCTTCTACGGACCTAAGATTGACATCAGCATTGAGGATGCCCTGGGGCGGCTGTGGCAAGGCCCGACCATCCAATGTGACTTCAACTTGCCCGAGCGTTTTGATGTGACCTATATTGGCCAGGATGGCCAGCCCCATCGGGTGGTGATGGTCCATCGGGTAGTGCTGGCGGGGATTGAGCGGTTCCTGGGGGTGTTGATAGAGCACTATGCGGGCAGCTTCCCCCTGTGGCTGGCTCCGGTTCAGGTCAAAGTGCTGCCGATTACTGACCGCAACCGGCAATATGGGCGCCAGGTCGCTGACCAGCTCCGGGAGAGCGGCTTCCGGGTAGAGATTAGTGAAGAGGCCGGTACACTGCAGGCCAAGATTCGTGATGCCGAGCTGATGAAGATACCGTACATGCTGGTAGTCGGCGACCGGGAGCAGGAGTCTGGCCAGGTGGCGGTGCGCAGCCGCGAGCAGGGAGACTTAGGGCCACAGCCCCTTGATGAATTCCTTGCTCGCCTGGAGCAGCAGGCGGCGCCGACCGCTCAGGAGGGTCATCATGAACGTGATCATTGATCGTTACCAGTCGGGCGATGAGAAGCGGATGGAAGAGATTGCTCCTCGTGCTTTTTCCCGCTTCACTCGTTATGGATTGGACTTTATGCTACCCCGTGACAAAGTGGCGGAATCTTTCCGAGACGAAGCGGAGGAGATTGCTCGGCGCGCTAAGGAACAGACAGACGGCTATGGGGTTTTTGTCGCCCGGCGCAATGACGAAGTCGTGGGCTATGTTGCTGTGCACGTGGACCAGGGCCACTCGGAACGTTTCGGGATGAAGTGGGGGGTACTTGGCTCCCTGGCGGTGGACCCTGATTATCATCACCAAGGCATTGGCTCGGCCCTCATTAAGCGAGCTGTGCAGTGGTTTCGGGAGCAGAACTGCCAGTACGTAGAGGTAGCTACCGACCAGAATAATATCGCTGCCATCAGAGCCTACGAGGCGGCCGGGTTCCGCACCATTTACTGTGGTCTGACCCTCTCCCAAAAGTTGTCCGACTAACCCATGCCCGGCCCGCCAATATGGATGCCGATCGTCGGCAGCCAGTCGTATAGCAGGAACTGCACCCGGCCGATAAGCAATGATATACGGGCCATCACCGTATTGCCGAACCCCGCACCAAAAGCCACCATCAGAAACCATATTCCTACCCGTGAGGCCTGGCCCAACACGCCCGTGTGCCGTGCCGAGAAGTAAAAGTAAGCCAGAGTACAGATGACCCCCACTACCAGTAACAGATTACTAAAGCCCGTCAGGAAATCATATCCCCCATTGGCCCCGAGGGGCAGTAGCGACAGCATAGTCCCGTGCATCTGCTCGAGAATGAGGGCCATGACGGTCCGAGGAATACTCAAGCCGGCGCCCAAGCCCATGACAAACGCAATTGGCCAGCGGGATAGCCAATTATAACGAGGTACAAAGCGGCTGAGGATTAGCAGTCCCAGCACCATCGGGATTATGAGACTGTATTTAGGCTCAGGCGCAGGAACTAACTCCGAGCGGAAAAGCGGATTGATCAGCTTGGGGATTAAGCCCTCATACCATACAATGACCGCCCCATAAGCGGCGGAGAGGCCGACAAAGATATGCTCGGCCAGTTTGTAGATAGGATTGTCACCATATAGGAAGCTGTAGATAGCCAGAGTCAGGAAAGCAGCCACCCAGATACCGATAACCTGCGCGGAGATTCCAAAAACAATGTGGCTTGTAGCAGCAGCTTCAGGCATGGTTTGACCTCAAGGGGTCACCGGCGTCGGCGCAGCGCGAAGTAGCTGATGTTCCCCAGAATGACGAACAATATTATCAATAGGTGGGCAACTGATTGGGAGAACATCCCCAGGATTCCCAGACCATGATGATCAATGAGGTCCTCGTACTCAGCGGCCCCTTTTAAGCCATTTAATAGGCCAATGAGTTGGCCGGTCTGCAAGAAAGGATAGTAGTCGGTGGCCATTACCGCGGTAATACCGGCGGCTATCTTCACTTTGTAAGGCTCGTAAGCGTAAATAATCCAGGCCCCCGGCGAGTTTCCCGAGGCCAGGTCTATAACCAGAGCGATGTCGTCGTAATTATGAATGCCCTCCATTACCGACAACTGGTCAGTAGAGCGACCTTGAGCATCACTGGGATAAGCTCGTTTGATATCCTCGCCCATCTGGGTAATCAGAACCCCACCACCTGGCTTATAGCCAAGATTAACCCAATCAATGCCCTCCTGTTTGTGCAGTTCCTCGGCTACCACGGATACTACATTCTGGCACATCTGAGTCCCAGTTACCACTAACGTAACCCCCAGCAGCCGCAAGTCCCGGGAGAGGATGTGCCGAGTGAGGGCCAGCGCCATCGGATCCAATTCCGGCATCCCCGAAGGGCCGTAATCAAAGACGAGCACTACTGGTGTGCGCGGGGGCAGGCTCTCAATGGCATCGTAGAGGTTCTGCGTGGAGGGAGTAATCTCCCCGCGCGGCAGAGTCCAACCGGTCACAAAAGGAACAACCACAGCGGCCGCCACAAGCAGATAGATTATACGGCGATCAAAGTAGGCGAATTTCTCCCCCATAGTATTGGGCCCCGACCGATAAGCTTCCGGTTTACCTTCCCCCTCCCAGATGCGAGCGTTCAATACCCAGTAATATCCGCAGAGAGGTCGCAATGATGCCCAACGCCGCCCCAAACATAATGCCCCGCTTGCCGGCTACGGTAGGGACGGTCATTATCCATTCGGTGATGGCGGGTAGCTTAGCATAGATTTGCTCACCGATGGGCACGCGGCCCAGCATTACCACTACCGCGGTTACTAACAGCAAAGTAGCTTCCAGGGTGCGGGCGCGGAAGGTCCGATAAGCAGCCGAGGCGATGAAAAAGGCCAGTAGCGAGAACATGGTCGCCTCCAGCGGCACCTGAACATGGTCAAACAGCCAGTCAAACAACGTATCCGGCTTGGTTCCGTAGATGATGCCTACTAAGAACATTATAGCAAAGCTAATTAGGGTAACGAGACTATAGCTGTGGCCCTCGCGGCGGCGCCGAATCTTATCTATGTGAGTACGAAATAGGCTGTGCAGCCCCAATACCAGCGCAAAAGCACCAATAATTATGGCCCAGTCATTCAACTCAAGGAAAGTGCTTTTCAGCGCCGGGTGGGGCACGAAGAACTGCACAATCATAAAGATGCCGGCCAGGAAACCAATTGCAATTGGTATTTGCAAGCGCATATAAACTTACACCTTAAACCAGGACAGGAAAGTTTCGACAATCTCTGGAGCCACAAAAGTGCATATTGTCGCCAGGGTGGTACCGATGATGATGGCCGCCGCCAATATAGCTTTGCCGATGTCCTGGCCCTTAAGCTGAGCCAGCAGCAGGGGATTGCGGGATAGATACGCGCTGGCGGCGTATAGCTCCTCACCCATCAGGGTGTAGTCGCAAGCAGTGATGAAGAACGGCAGTTGCGTGTCCATATCAGTACCGGCAATTTGGATGGCGCCGGTCATGTTACCGGTCTCAGCCAGGATGAGGGCTTCCGCATAGAATGAACCCATAAAGAAGTTAGCGGCCGGCTTCTCCCGCAACATTATTCCGTTGACCGCGGCGGTATAGCCAAACTGGCTGTCCGTGATGTAGAAGATATTGTCGGGCTCGTAGGCATCAGGCTTACCTGCTTCAATGTATGCCTGGCGGACAATCTCCCGCTCGGCGGTCATAACAAGGGGGTCATTACAGGGAACAATTAGAGGAGTCTCATAGGCGGCGGTGCGTTTGGCCAGATGGCCCAATATCAACATTGAAGCGATAGTGGCGATATCACTAATACCGCCCAGGCCGCTTATATACAGGATGGGTCGGCCCATTTCGGTAGCCCGGCCGATGGCATCGTCGACTGCCTCCAGGCCGGCAATAGGGCGAATGTATATCTCCCGGTGCCGCGCGTAGTAAATACATACCAGGACTATGGCCGAATACAAAACTACCACAATTAGCACGTTGGTGCGCTCGACATCAAACCACTTGGCTTCTTCGTCAGGGGGAGATGCAGAGCCTGGCGGTTGGCTAATGACTGCCACACCAATGACGAGGGCTATGAGGAACACGATTGCCACAAATAGCAGGATGTAACGCGCCTGTGCACTCATTGTTGTATCAACTCAATATTGGCGCGAGGGACCGTGACCTCTCTCCCATCTTCCAACTTCATGCGCGCTACCCGCACTCGGGCCTCGGTTTCAATGATTTGCAACTGTTCGGGCAGGTCGGTTACCGTGCCCAGGAGCCCAAAATACGGGTCGCGGATTAGCCTTACCCGACTCCCCGTAGTCAGATGCCAGCTCCTGGATGTGGGTGGTTGAACTTCACGGCCGGGATGAGGGATAATTACCTCCGGCCGCATTACTCCGGCCCGAATCTGGGTGGTACCGTTGATGGAGGCTGCCTCACCGGCGTGATTTCGCAGCAATTGAAAAGACCGCCGCGCCATGGGTATCTGACCAAATCCCTCGGTGATGACCAGGGTGATCCCCGCGTCCTCCTGGCCGGTAATAGCTACCCCCAGCGGCTCACCCAGAAACCGGTCCAGATCATCACCATAAATAGCCCCCACCACTATCCCGGCCACACCTACCTCTCGCGCCCGTTCCAGAGCCGCATATGTTACCGCCGCACCACCCACAATGATCTGACCCGCGTGCTCCTCGCTGATATGCTCGGCCTCCAGAACCTGATTAGGGCTCTCAGCCAACAACGCTAATTTGCCGTGAGCCTCTGCTCCTATGCCGATAATGCCCTGGACCATGGCGCCGTGACACTCCACAATCACGCCCTCATCGCCTAACACTTCTACCACTATGCCGTCAACGTAAGCAGTAACCTCCACCGGCAGCGGCTCGCCCCTAATCAGCACCTGACCGGTCATGTCACTGATACTCTCCACGGTGCCCGTCACTGGTGACCGGGCCACCGAGTGGAAAATGCCCCACAATGCGCTGTACTCGGCGATGATTTCCCCGCTCTGCACCTTCTCATCTTCAGCTTTGAGCACGAAACGGGGCACTTCGTCGGGATTGACGTTCAGTTCGTGAGCCACATTGACCGTACTTACATTTCCCGGCAGTTGGGTAGAGGCAACCACATCCGTCGCCGCCACCGGCTGTCCCGGGGCAACATGTACCTGCCCGGGCAGGGGCAACCGGCGGGTCTTGCGGAGCGTTACCGACTCCGATACGGTTAATCCTGGAGTGTAGGCGTGAGTAATGGACATCAGTTATCACTAAGCCGGATACAGATTGATAGCTTCCTCCCAACCGCGCAGCAATTGTTGTCGCTCTGGCTTGTCAGTGGGCAGTTCCAGCGGCCGCCCGCGGGTATCAATAATCAGCCCGACCACGCCACCCTCTACTGATGTACTAACTGCCCGTCCTGGCCCCGCCCCCACATCGTAGCGCCGCGTGGGGTCTATAACTACCGGGCGGCTTTCGCCTTCCGGCAACTCGATAACTCGCAGCTCTCCGGCCGGCACTGATATCGTCTCATCCACATCACTGAAAGTCAGTTGTAGGCAGGGGCTTCCAGGCCGACTGGAGCCGACCGGGGCCAGACAAGTGCCCAGCCGAATCAGGCAGTCGCGCTGGAACACCTGCCGGGCGGCCTGGGGATGCACCTGAGATAGTACACCTAACTGGGGCATCATAAATATGCTATCCACTGCCAGCCGGGTGACGCCTTGCGGCTGGAAAGCGTCAATAAGCATCATCGCCGCCTGGACCCGACGGGGGGCATGGGAGAGCACCCCGCCGGAGCCAACCAGCAGATCCAACTCCATCATATCTACCAGCGTCTCCTCGCCCGCCTGCACCTGGGCGAAGGCCTGGGCAATATCGCGTTCTTGTTGAACACCTTTTAAGCCCGTAGCCAGCAGTTTGTGCTGCTCAAAGGCCAAACGCAGCGCTTCGCGAGCCAGAGCTTGCTCCATCCGCAGCCCTTCTATCCACTGGGGTATGGTCGTAGGCCGAATCATCTTATTGCGGATACGGTCGGCTATACTACCCCGCTCCACTTCGTAGCTGATCCAACGAAGCACATTGTCCAGGCCAGCCTCCGCCACCACGTTAGAAACCGAATAGCTCATCCCCAGATTGGCACTCACTGTCCGATTGAACACACCATCAAACACGCTAAAGATGTCGGTAGTGGCCCCGCCGATATCTACCCCGACGATGTTGATGTTTTCCTGGTGGGCAATATCGCGCATAATGGAACCTACGGCGCCCGGGGTGGGTATGATGTCGGCATCAACCCACTCCATTAAGTCATGGTAGCCGGGGGCGTGGGCCATGACATGATGAAGGAATTCCTCCTGGATCATAGCCCGCGCCGGCCCCAAATTCTCCTCTTCCAGGGTGGGCCGCAGGTTCTCTACTATAGTCAATGTTGTCCGCTCATCCAGAATCTGTTTTATTTGCGGCCGAGCCTCAATATTGCCAGCGTAAATAACCGGCAGCTCAAACCTGGCTCCCAGTCGGGCTTGCGGGCGGGCCGCGCCTACCAATTCGGCCATTTCTACCACCCGCCGCTGCTCTCCCCCATCCACCCCACCCGAAATCAGCATCATATCCGGCCGTAGTTCCCTCATCCGCTCGATACGCTGGTGGGGCAGGCGGCCGTCATCCAGAGCCAACACATCCATGACAATTGCGCCGGCACCCAGCGCCGCCCGCTGGGCGCTTTCGGCGGTCATACGCCGTACCAGCCCCACTACCATAACTTGCAATCCGCCGCCTGCTGAGCTGGTTGACAGGTATATGTCAGTCCCTTGCTGAGCAGTGGCGGGGCGGATAATTTGGCCCTCCGGGTTTAGCAAGCGCCGTCCGGATAGTTCCTCCACTTCGGTTATAGCATTGCGCACCCCTACCGTAACATTTTCAATTGGTGCTTCCACGGTAGTAGGGGCTTCTCCCCGGGTTTGCAGGCGATATTCTCCATCTATCTTCTCAATAAGAATGGCCTTGGTAGTGGTAGAGCCGCAATCGGTGGCTAAGATAACCTGGGGGTCAGTCAGCTTCATTACGAGTCCTTTTCATCAGTGGCGGAGGCGCGCCACCATCCCCCCGGGCGCTCTTCGGCCGCTTCCAGTTGTTGCATCATCCACTCAATATTGTCTCGATCCTCGATAGCGGCAGCAAAAACCTCATAATCCTTCGCCGGGAGGAATGTCTGGACAAAAGGCTGAAAGAATATCAGCGCCTGAGATGCCAAAAAGCTGAGAGGCTTAGTACTCTCCAGAACAAAAAGGGCCGGCGCGGTTAAGCGACGACTGATAAGCAACTGGGCCACCTTGGCCAGCACTTGACGTTGCCTATTCTGCTGGCTGCTTTCTTCCGCACTCACTTTTGCTCTTTCACCTGACCCTGGGGCAAATGTTGGCGCAGATAATCAAGCAGTCGGTCCCGGTTGTTGGCATAAGGCAGGTATATTCCCCGCGCCATTGACAGCAGGCTGCGGCGGACTAAGGGACTAACCAGTACCCCTCCATCTCCATCGGGGAAGTATGCTTTCAGGCTCCTCCACAGCTTCTTCCGCTTGCCCAGCAGACTGCTGACCGTAATCCCCTCCCGATCCACGGTGAACCGGGTGGGCAGATAGTAAGGGCATACCGCCCCGGCCAACACTATAAACGTCATCACCGGATAAATGGCATTGCGATAAGCGATATGCACGCCTATTACCAGCCCCAGCAGAAAGATAGCCACCACAATGGCCACTGTCGGCTTGCGGGCCGCTGACCATGCACTCCAGCACAGTATGTCATTACTATCATCGTCTGACCCACAGTGGTTGACCAAAGATCTCATCAGTTTATCCTTGCCGTTCTATTATGTAGCGATACGCCGAGTAGGCAGCAATGGTGGCGTCGCCAACCGCGGTAGTGATCTGCCGCACTGGGGTGTCGCGGACATCGCCCGCTGCGAAAATGCCCGCCTGATTGGTCCGCATAAGCTGGTCGGTGACTACAAACCCGTCCCGCAGTTCCAACAGCTCACCCAGCCATCCCGTGGCCGGCACATAGCCGATGGCGACAAACACTCCTTGGAGCTCCAGGCGACTGTCTTCCCCGGATAGTTTATTGTGCAGCTCAAGGGCTTGTACCTGGCCATCTCCGATTATGCGGGTGACCACACTGTCCCATATGAGCTGGATATTGGGTTGGGCAAAGGCTTGCTGTTGAAGGTAAGGCTGGGCCCGCAGTTCATCGCGCCGATGTATCAGGTAGACCTGGGCGGCGAGTTGGGACAGATACAAAGCCTCTTCTATTGCCGCATCACCACCGCCGACCACCGCCACTGTCTCTCCCTTGAAGAAGAATCCGTCACAGGTAGCGCAGTAGGACACCCCGGCACCCCGCAACTCTTCCTCGCCCGGGACCTCCAAACTACGGGGATGGGCACCGGCAGCAATAATTATGGTTGCCGCTACATAATCACCCTGGGTGGTATGCAGCAACCAATCATCTCCATGGGCTTCCAGGCCGGTCACTTCCGCCAATTGCAGCGGCACACCGTGATTCTCGGCCTGCTGGTGGATCCGCTCCGCTAGCTCCGGGCCACTGATACCATCAGGGAAACCAGGATAGTTTTCAATGCCGGAAGCGGTCGCCGTCTGGCCACCGGGCGCGGTCTTCTCCAGCAGTAGCACGTCCAGGTTATAGCGTTTTGCGTACAGGGCGGCTGTGCAGCCGGCCACTCCTCCTCCGACCACAATGCTGTCCCTGCGTTCTGTTGCGGGCATCTATCGCGCTCCTGCTTGAAATCAAGGTCTGGGGTACTTATTCTCCGTCCGGCTCCTGCGGACCTTCCCCATCACAATTATCACTAAGCCTACCAGGAAGGATTTAATAGTGGCCGTGGTGTATTCTACATTACAAGACGAAGTAGTCGCCAGCCTTCAACTACACCGAGGTGAGAATGGTGCCAGTACTACGCGAGCTATTAGCCCGAACGGGTTTAGCTGTCATCGGCATACCCATAATCCTCATCTGTGCCTACCAGGGAGGTTGGTGGCTGCTGATAGCGACTGCGCTCATCACTGTAATGGCCCTCAGTGAGTATTATTCGGCTACCTTCACCCGTGGATTGCGACCTCGGGTCGGGATAGGATTTCTGGGCGCTGTTTCATTGCTGGCGGTCGCTACCTTCGCACCTGCTGAGCACCAGCCCTCCCTGATGATACTGGTATTGTTTGGTGCCATTGCCCTTAGCATGCTCACCCAGGGCGGTGCATCCAGTTACGAGGGTGCTACTGTTAGCTCCGCCGTAACCATATTCGGTGTGGTCTACATAGGCCTACTGATGACCTTCTTTATTAGACTGTGTCATATCAATTTGCCGGAGGCTATGGGGATGCCGGCCGGACTCTGGGCCCAGCGCACTGGAGCCCTGCTGTTGGTCATACTGCCCGTGTGGCTGCTGGATAGTTTCGCCTTTGCCATTGGTTCCGCCTGGGGACGGCGACCGCTCACCCCCATCCTTAGCCCCCGTAAGACGATAGAAGGGGCGGTAGCGGGGTTTCTGGGTTGCGTAGGCACCACCCTGTTGGTAGGCTGGTGGCTACAGTTGCCGTGGCAGCATAGCCTGGCGTTAGGGATCCTGCTGGGGATATTCGCTCAATTAGGCGATCTGGCTAAGTCCACCATAAAACGCGACCTGAATCTGGACGACTTTGGCAACATCTTTGGCCCCCATGGCGGAGTTCTGGACCGCTTTGACGGCCTGCTATTTGCTATGCCAGTTGCCTACTTTTATCTGTGGCTGGCTTTTCTTACTTAGGCCCTCATTGTGCCCCTCAAGCACATGCGCCGACTGGTCATTTACAACCCCAGCACCCGAAGCACCCAATGGGCTGACCAGCGCTCGGGGATTATCGGTGAGTTGCCGGCTGCCGGCCTCTCATACGAGCTTGAGGTCAGCGCCGGCTGCCCTACCCTCATTACACCGTCCACTGCGTATAGTTAACCTAAACGTTCGGGGCTTCGGGAATGTGGGACACCTGTGCCTGTGTCTCGAAGTTATCCCGATAGGCAATGGCGGTAGCGATGACTGTCAAGGGACCGGTGACCAGGATGCCCACGAGACACAGTAAGGCACCAAGCAAGTTAATACCCAGCAGTGCCAGCATAAACAGACTAAAGCCCAACCAGTTATCCTTGGTCTTGTTGAAGCTGTTTTCAATAGCCGGCCAGAAGTCCATCTTTTTATCCATAATGAGTGGGTAGGCAAAGATAAGGAAGGCCGCGACAACAACGGAGCCTACCAAGCAGGCCGCTCCCCCGACATTTACAAATACCCCGATGAGCAAACATGCTACCAGAGCATGCAGGAATACGTCAAATCCCTTTCCCAAGTCGTTGAGTTCCAGGGAATATGACGGGTTTCGCAACTTCTTCAATACTATGTAGTAGTACCCACACATCAGTGGCCCGTAAAGAATACCTCCGGTAACACTGCCGCCGACTCCGACTATCAGCGTCAGCAAAACGTGCATCCATGGATCCTGCTTGAAGACTTCCCAGGCTTCAGACAACCATTCACCGGTGCGAACCATTGCAACCGCCTCCTTGTAGTCATTTTAGATACTAGCCGCTCTTACAGATTCGCCAACTATGTTCCCTACTCCTTCCTGGGGGGAAGAAGAGGCTAATATATATGTCGTTAGCGCCATTACCCTGCGCAGGACTCCCGCCGGGGGCGGCGAATTAGGAAATATCTGGGCCAGAGCGATCAGCCAGGGATTGGCAGCCGTGACCCCACCTGATATGTCGGTATGTATTGTTAACTGGCGCACCCGCGAGGCGCTGCGGCGGTGCCTGGATAGTCTGGCCGCCCACGCTGCCGGCTTGCAATTGCAGGTAATCGTAGTGGACAACGGCTCGGGCGACGGCAGCGCGGAGATGGTGACGAATAACTATCCTGGCATTGAGCTGATTGCTAATGAGGAGAATATCGGATATGCAGCAGCTAACAATCAGGCACTGCGCGGTAGTCGTGCCCCATACCGATTACTGCTTAATCCTGATATTATCATCAAGCCCGGAGCACTGCCGGCACTGCTCAAATTCGCTCGCCAGCATCCGCGGGCTGCGGCAATCGCCCCGCGGCTGATTTATCCTGATGGTCGCCTCCAGTACAGTTGCCGAACCTTCCCGACTCCGGATATAATACTGTGGGAGGGGTTGGGGCTTAGTCGTCTGGTGCCCCGCAGCCGTGTTTTTGGCAAGTACCGGATGACGTGGTGGAACTACGATGAGGCCCATCAAGTAGATCAACCTATGGCTTCGGCACTGCTTTTGAGAGCCGATGCTCTGGATGAGGTGGGCCTGTTTGACGAGAGATTTAAAATATTTTTCAACGATGTTGACCTGTGCTACCGACTTAGGCAAGCCGGCTGGGAAATATGGTTCACGCCGGCTGCCGAGTTGATTCATGAGCACGGGGCCTCCACCTCACAGGTCAAGCGGCCGATGATTATCGAGTCCCATCACAGTTTTTTGCAGTTCTATCACAAGCACTACCGGGGCAGAATCAATTGGATATGGTATTGGTTCGCAGTGAGCGCGCTTATTACCGCCTGTGGGCTACGCTATGCCGGGCAGACCTGGCGCGAGATACTGGGCACCTCTGGACGACCCATAACCCAAATCAAGAGCGACAACCTCTAATAAAGCCCATGGATACGCCAGTTATAGATCCGCATGTCTCGGCTACTGTTCCGGCCCCGGCGCGGCGCATTGCAGTGATAGTGATATTGATAGTCCTGCTGGCGCTGTGCGTGATCATCGCTAATGGTCCTTACCACCTGTACGTTAACGGCCAACGGATGAGCAGTATCGGAGTACACACGGCCGCCGATTGCGCTGCTGCCGTGGGTATATCTCTACAGCCCGGTAATCTGCTGGATGGCCGCGGTGGCCTGCTGGTGGCTAAGGGTGGGCAGCCGGGCCGGGTATTGTGTAACGGTAAGCCGGTAGAACTGCACAGCCCGGTAGACGGTGGAGACATAATCACGGCCTTTGCTGGCCGGGACAAAGTGGAACCGATTATAGAGACGGTTACTCGCTTACCGGGCCAAGCCGTAGATGTTCATCTCCGGGGTGTACCACTGCCGGCCGCCCTCTCGGGTTTCGGCGGCTTGCGCCGCGTGCAACGCGGTAAGATAACCGGCAAGGTAGCCGGAGTTCAAGTGGCCCGGGTAATCCCAGTAATTGAGCACCAGAGCAATCCGGGTGCCAGCCCGGTGGTGGCCCTGACGTTTGACGATGGGCCGGTGCCCCAGTATACTCAGCAAATCCTGGACATCTTAGCCTCCCATGGGGCTCGTGCCACCTTCTTTGTGCTGGGCTACCTGGCCCGTGGTCATCCAGAGCTGATACAGCGGGCGGCGCGCCAAGGGCACGAGATTGGCATTCATAGTTGGGCCCACGCCAATTTTACCCGCCTCTCAGCCGATGCGATGCGGCAGGATATTGGCCGCTGTCAAGAGTTGCTACAGCCACTGGCTGCTGGTTATGCTCCCATACGCTGGTTCCGACCTCCGTATGGTGCCAAGAACCAAACCGTGGAGGCCGTCATCCAGGCGGCCGGGCTCCGATTAGTCATGTGGTCGGTGGATCCGGCTGACTGGCGCCGGCCCGGTAGTGACGCGATTTACCAGCGGGTAATGAATCAGATTCATGACGGGGCGGTAGTAGTGATGCACGACGGTGGCGGCCCGCGGCAGGGCACGGTGGAGGCCATCCGCCGCCTGGTGCCCGCTCTCCAACAGCGGGGCTACCAATTGGTAACCATGTCTGAACTGGTCGGTCTGGAACCTGTCTTTACCGGTCAGGTTATCATTACTACCAGCGACGGCCCCCTCCGAGCCTATCCTGCTACCGACCAACTGCAGATTGTGCTGGATGGAGAGCCGGTGGAGCTGGCTTGCCGGCCGCTGGAGGCAGAAGGACAGTTATTGATTCCACCCGAGCCACTGGTCCGGCTGTTAGGCGCATCATATCAATGGGATAAGCAGCGGCAGATAGTTCATATTTCCGGTCTCAACGGTGAACTTTTGCTCCGTCTCAATAGCCGCCAGGCGGAGAAAAATGGCCATCCTGTAAGTCTGCGCGTCCCCCCTATCCTGTACCAGGACACTCCTATGATACCATTGTGGGCCATTGTCAATATAACCGGGGCTACCGCTCGCTACGACAGCCAGCAGTCAATCCTGAGCCTGACCTCCCCCTTGAAGCCTCACACTCACTTCTTTCCTCATCTTCGTTGGGTTGAAGTCGGCGATAGATTGAGTTTGTTGCCGTTCGCGGCTGATGTTAGCCTGCGGCTGAGCGGCAAAGAGTTACGCCATACTACATCTGACTCAATTCAATGACAGCCACTGCACAAAAGCTAAATAATCTGAAGGACATTCTCCAGCAGATGGGTAGCGTGCTGGTGGCTTACTCCGGGGGAGTGGATAGCACATTCCTGCTGGCGGTAGCCGCTGAGGTGCTGGGTCCCAATACGCTGGCGGTCACAGCGCAATCGCCGATCTATCCTGCCGACGAGCTACAACAGGCCCAGCAATTGGCCCAGCAGTTGGGCATTGAGCATATAATCCTTGAGACCCACCAAACTGACGACCCTGAATTCATGGCTAATCCTCCCCAGCGCTGCTATATCTGCAAGCGTCAGTTATTCACCCAGTTGCTGGAGATTGCTGGCCAGCGGGGCCTGAACTGGGTGATTGAGGGTGCCCAAACCGACGACCTGGCTGATTACCGTCCCGGGCGTCGGGCCGGCGAGGAACTTGGTATTCGCGCCCCGCTGATGGAAGCGGGGCTGACCAAGGACGAAATCCGTCAGCTTTCCGGCCAGCGGGGGCTGGACACTGCCGAGGCCCCCAGCCGTACCTGCTGGGCCACCCGTATTCCCTACGGCCAGCGCATTACGGTGGCTCAACTCCAGCAAGTAGCTCAGACCGAGCAACTGCTCCAGGAGCACGGCTTCCGGCAGGTGCGGGTTCGCCACCACGGCGATATCGCCCGTATTGAAGTGGCATCCGAGCAAATCCGGCGCTTGACCAGCGACCCGTTGCGCGATAAGCTACTACAAGAGCTTAAGCAGATAGGATTCTTATATGTTACCTTGGACTTGGAAGGATACCGAATGGGGAGTATGAATGAACCACTCCAGCGCCGCTGACAATAAACCAGTAGAGGTCATCCGACCTCGTTACGCAGTAATTGGTTCCGGAGTTGCTGGACTATGGACCGCTCTGCACCTGGCCGCTACCGGCTCCGTAGCCGTGATTACTAAGAGCAAACTAACTGAGAGCAATACCCAGTACGCTCAGGGCGGAATCGCGGTGGCTCTCCCCCATACCGACAGCCCGGAATCACACATGCAGGATACCCTCCAGGCAGGCGTCGGATTATGTGATGAGCCAGCAGTGGCCATATTGACCCGGGAGGGCCCTGGGGTGGTGCGTGAGCTAATCGGCTTTGGTGCCCAATTTGACCGGGCTAACGGCGAGCTGGACTATGGCCGGGAGGCAGCCCACCGCACCAGTCGCATACTTCACTCCCACGGTGATGCCACTGGTGCGGAGGTCCAGCGGGTCGCCTCCGAAGCCGCCGCCGACTTGTCTGCTATCCAGATATACGAGGAAACTGCGGCTGCAGAATTACTGATACTGGACGGGCAATGCGTCGGCGTCGAGGCGATCGCCGTCGCCGATGGCCACCGCCGACGTTTTGTGGCGGATAGTACCCTGGTAGCCACTGGGGGCGGCGGTTGCCTATATAAGTATTCCACCAATCCGCCGGTGGCTACTGCTGACGGAATTGGCCTGGCGTGGCGCGCCGGAGCTAACTTACAGGATTTGGAGTTTGTCCAGTTCCATCCCACCGCCTTGGCCGATGAAGGCTATCCCAAGTTTCTCATCTCCGAGGCCGTCCGCGGCGAGGGTGCCATCCTCCTTAGTTCTCGCCGCGAGCCGTTTATGTCCGCTTATCATCAACTGGAAGACCTCGCGCCCCGGGATGTGGTAGCCAGGGCGGTATTTGCCGAGATGACCGGAGCCGGTGATGGCCATGTCTACCTTGATTTCTCACCCATCGGCGAATCAGCCATGGCCCAGCGCTTCCCGGGTATCCTCAATGAACTGCACCAACGCGGATTTGCTCCGGAAGATGAGCCGATACCCATAACACCGGCTGCCCATTATATGATGGGGGGCATCGCCACCGACGTTCACGGCTTTACCGATATACCACGCCTTTTTGCCTGCGGTGAATGTGCCAGCTATGGTGTCCATGGGGCCAATCGGCTGGCTTCCAATTCCATATTAGATGGCCTGGTATTTGGTAAGCGCTCCGCAGAGGCAATGGCTCAAATTCAGCCCGTGCCTGATACATTGCAACAGCGGGCCAGCAATCTTCCGGCTTCTCCGTTAGCTGCCGGTTCACCCGACATAAAGCCACAGATAGCCGAACTTATGTGGAGGCAGGTGGGAATTATCCGCAATGGCGACAGCCTGCGGGAAGCATGCCAGCAACTGGCGCAGTGGCAGAAGCAACTGCAGCAGCGGAATAGCCCTGACCTTGAGGCTCTGGAGACGGCCAATATGCTCCAGGCCGGGTGGCTGATTGCTCGCACTGCTCTCTATCGCCAGGAGAGCCGAGGAGCTCATTATCGGACCGACTTTCCCGATACGGCGCAGCAGTGGCGCCAGCATATCCTGGTGCGACGTTCGGAGTCTGGCCAGCTCACTATCTCTGAGCACCCAGTGCAGACAGCGGACCCAGGCTAAACCATACCCGGAGGGTTATGGGCGGGGGTGGTAGTATGATTTCGGAGTATAATTTTGGCCGCATCGTGGTCAATGGCAAGGAATACAATTCCGATGTTATCATTCTTCCCGACCGGATTATTGACAATTGGTGGCGCCAACAAGGCCACCGACTATCAGTGGATGATCTCCGGGAGGTTATGGCTGCTGAGGTTGACATTCTGGTAGTCGGGACCGGCAAGTTGGGGGCGATGAAAGTGCCCCGCGAGACAATAGAAGCCTTGGCGGCTGAAAATGTTGAAGTGCGCATCGCTCCTACTGACCAGGCCTGTGAGATATTCGAGCAAGTGCGTAAGCAACAGCGGACGGCTGCTGCCTTGCATCTGACTTGTTAAGCGCTTAGCGGATTGGCGCTCGCAATTAGTGGTCAACCTACCCGTCTACCACAAACGCAGCCGCAGTGACGAGGCCTGACCATGGCGAAGTGTCCCCAATGCTCAGCCGATGTGGCTGAGGAAGATAGTTTCTGCCGCGCCTGTGGAGCGGCCCTGGACAGCCGCGCCCAGCGTCGCAGGTCCCGTACTGTTGAGCAGTTGATCGCCGAACACGTGCAGAGAATCGCCGACCACCCCGATGACGATTCGGCGCAGTATTCCCTGGGCCTGGCTTATCTGTACAGCGCCCAGCCGGCGGCGGCCGCCGAGCAGTTTATTGAGGTGACCAAGCTGGCTCCCGACTTCGCCGACGCCTACGCCAAATTAGCCTTAGCCTGAGGCCGGATGGGCAAGTATGCCCAAGCCCGACAGGCTATTGAGCAGGCCAGGCAATTGCAGCCTGACCGGGACGAGTTTCGCCAAATTGCCGAAAGATTGCAGCAGCTAAGTTAGCCAGCTATGACCAATCACCCGAGCTCAAATGCTGAGAATCCAGGTTATCTGCATCGCCAACGTCTGCTCTGGGTAAGTCTGGCGGCAGGCGCATTTGTCATACTGATGTCAGCGGGCTTAGGCCACCGCGAATTCTGGATTGATGAGACGGTAACTGTCGGCCATATCAGACTTGCCACCACCCTTGACGAACCCTTCCACCCTCCCGGGTACTATTGGCTGCTGTTTCAGTGGAAGAAAGCCTTTGGCGGCGGCGACCTTGCCCTGCGGGCGTTTTCAGTGCCCTGGGCCCTGGCAGCCTTCACATTTGTCTGGTTGTTAGCTCGGTCGCTGCTCAAGCCGCCGGCTGACCTGCTGGCCTTGGGGTTATTTGTTCTTTCTCCCCTGGCCATCCTGTATCTGCGTATGGCCCGTTACTTTGCTATGACCATGGCGGTTAGCTTAGCGGTGGCCTATCTGCTGTTGCTTGCTGCCCAGCGCGGCAAATGGCGCGACTATCTACTGTTGGGCCTGGCGGCAGCGGCCCTGCTGTGGACTGATTACGTACCCGCAGTGCTACTGCTGCCTGCTTACTTGTATCTACTGTATCGCGCTGTGGGGCGGGGTGGTGGTCGGGAACTGGGACGGTGGCTGGTAGCGACCATCATTCCCCTCGCTGCCATATCTCCCTGGATGAGCTACATTATTAGTGGCAGCCGCAGCATCCACCAAATCCCCCCCGGCCATCTTCAGGAGACTCTCTATGGTATAGTCGCCAAGACAGTGTTGCCTTTCTATGCTGCTATTGTCGGCGAGACCACCGACCCGTGGCGCTTTTATGTGACGGTGCCCGTTTTTCTCGCGGGTATGGCCCTGTTAGTCACCGGATTCGCCCTGACTGGGCGCCAGCGGCAACCAGGTCGGTGGCTGAAGTTATCAGCGTGGCCGGCGGCTGTGGTCCTGGTAGTCATATTATTGAGCACGGTAGCCAGCTCTGAGCCCCTTCCGCGGATTACCAGCCTGACTCTGTTCGCCCTGCCCTTCGCCTACATATTAATGGCTCAGGGAGCGGCGCGGCTGCGCTTGTGGGGGCTGGGCGCAGTCCTGCTGGGCATGGTTTTTCTCGGTAACCTGTACGGCCTGCATAATTACTTTACTCGCCAGCAATTCCTCAATCCGGGCTACAATGTCCCCTGGCGAGCTATAACCTCAACCATAGCCGCCCGCTCCCAGCCGGACGACATTCTCATTGAATATTATGACTCAACCTTTTGTCGCTACTGGGAAGGCCAGGGAGAGGTGATTGACTATCACAACTACACCTCACCGGAGGAAATGCAGCTTCTGGAAGAGTTTGGCGCCCATGACCGCCGCGTGTGGCTGATTACCCGAGATAGAGGAGCAGACCTGCCCCGAAAACTGGCGGCCGGGTTGCGTGAGCGCCTGACGCCTCAAGCCGAGAAGGTCGAGGTGTTTAGCTTTATGCCGTTATCGGCCACCGAGAGATACTGGCGCCAGCGCCTACTACGCCGGCCGGCCTGGGATGCCTATATGAAGGTTTACTTGTTTTATCCCCGCTGAAAATCGTCACTGCAAGCACCGCAAGCCGAGGACTTATTGCCGCGACCGCCGCTCCTGGATCAATCGCATATACAGCTCCACATTGCTCATAGCTCAAGGTGATTGACACTCCCAAGTGGATCTTAGCTGGCGCTACTCGGCAATAAGGTGGGGAGCGAAAGGTTCGAGGTAGTCGCGCCACACTTCATCCTGCAGAGCCTGGCGCATGGTGGCAAAGTTCAGATACGGCAAGAAACGCGGCTGCCTGGGGCGCCGTATCAGCGACATTTCCGCTTCCTGCGGGGTCCGATTTCGCTTGCGGTTATTGCACTTCGGACAGCAGGCGACCAGGTTCTCCCAGGTATGGGTGCCCCCCCGCTCACGGGGTATGACGTGATCCACAGTCAGATGGTTACTCTTCTTGCCGCAGTACTGGCACCGGTGCTGGTCCCGGGCCATCAAACTCTCCCGCGACAGTTTCACGCGGGGCAGGGGCCGCTTGACCTGGTAGGCTATCCGAATCACCGATGGCATCGCCATAGTTACGCTGGGCGAGTGGAGCTGTTGGGAGTCCCGCTCAACCATCACCGCTTTAGCCAGATATAGCAAGCCCACCGCCCGTTGCCATCCACAGACGTTCAGTGGCTCGTAGTTTGCATTAAGAACTAATACTTTCCCATCCATGGCTTCTTTCGCCCGTCACTGCACTCCCGGCAGTCGCGCAGAACCCGCTGACTGCGCGTCAGCCAGCGGGCTTGTTATCATATAGAGCATACTAAGGCGACAGCCAACGGCTTGTCACATATCCGAAAATAGTAAATTTCAGTACACTTTGCTCCGCTCATTGTGACCGCCAACTGCCATTTTCACTCTGTTACTCGCAGGTATGGTAGCAAGAATGGTCCGTGCCGTCAAGTCATCATCAGGCAGGACAACCAACTGGTTTTGTCGAAATATATTCTGAGTCACCGTACTCACTGGTTAGTCCCACTATGTACCAATTTCAGGAGATAAATATGGCCAAAGCGGTAGTATTTGGAGCCGGGGCGGTAGGTTTAGGTTTTCTGGGTGAGCTGTTGAGTCGCTCAGGCTATCAGCTCACCTATGTGGACACTGACTTGCCGTTAGTAAGAGAACTTAATGAGCAGGGCAGCTACGTCTTTAACAAGGTTGGCCGCGACATCAAGTCAATTTCAGTGAGCGATGTCCAGGCCATATCCTCTGATGAGCCAACTGGTCAGCGGCAACTGGCCACTACTCTCGGCGAGGCCCAGGTAGCATTCACAGCTACCGGTGCTCGGGCCCTGCCGGCTATTGGTGCTGTGCTGGCACACAGCCTGACCGTGATGGAACCGCGCCCCTCACCTCTGAACATATTCTGCTGCGAAAACCACCACGATGCCGCCGGGGCGCTGCGTGATGCCACTGAAAAAGCATTGGGCGAGGAGGCTGGCCTGATTGAGCAGCTACGCTTTGTCAATACTGTGGTGGCGCGCATGTGCCAGCGAGTCACCACCACCCAGCGCGACCTTACCCCACTGACACCGAACAGTGACACGGTGATTGTTGCTGAAGATTATGACCGGTTGCCCGCTGATGGTGATGGGGCGGCTGACCCGCGTCCGGTGGTAATGGGGCTGGAATACTTCTCTGCTGCGAAATTCGGGGCCTGGGAGAAACGCAAACTGTTCGCTCACAACGGCATCCATGCTCTTATCGCCGTGCTGGGCAAGCTGGGCGGGTGCCAATACTTTTATGAAGCCGCCGAGGATCCCGACATTAGCGCTACCACCCGCCGAGCAATGGGGGACGAGGTAGGCCGGGCGCTGGTCAATAAGTACCCGCGATTCTTCTCTGCCCAGGATTTTGATGATTTCGCCACTGACCTGTATAGCCGCCTAATCAGCCCCCAGTTTGCCGATATTGTGGACCGCGGTACCCGGGGCAGCCTGCGGATGATACGGCCGGAAGACGGCCGACTGAGCCGCGCGGCGCAATTCGTGGCCAGCGCGGACATTGTCCCTTTGGGGTTGTGTGTCGGCATTGCCGGGGTGATGCACCTCAATGGCATCGCTGCCGCCGATATCCCTTCCACCCTGCAAGAGGCTAACAGCGGGTTAAGCCCGGAGCTGGTTCAGCTTGTTACGGCCGCCTATGCGGCTCTGAACCGCTGGCAGAGCGGCCAGACAGGTAGCCTAACCACTTTCGTCAGGGGTGAGTGATTTCGGTAATGCCTCTGGAGCCTGAGAATCAGCGGGCGACGTATTAGCCCCGAAGGTAATATGGCTCTCAGCGAAGAACAATTACAGTGCCGGTTGGATACTGTTTTGACCAGGAGAGTGAGCATTATGGCCAATGAGCAACAAGTTCCGCCTCGGCAGCTAATAATGGCTGCTGCCCACGGGGCGTGGATGGCCTTCCTCGTGGGAATATTGCTCGTCACTGTCTCATTCATCGCCTGGAGGTTGCTGCTGACCTATTATCCCGAGTTTGTGGCTACCACCTGGGGAGTCCCGCCCCAGCAAGCTGAAGTGCTCTGGTTGGGCTTCCTGGGATTGTGGAAGCTGCTTGCCGGGGTCTTCTTGCTGCTGGGAGTAGCGCTGTCATACTGGTGGCGAGCTCTGTAAAGTATTCGTGCCCAGCGATAGCAACGGCCAAGCTAACACTGAACATTTGCAGTCAGCCGGCGGTGTGCTGGTAGTCATATCTAACCACGCCCGCTACACTGTGGTATTGCACCGACGGGAGCCGGCCGAGTGGCGGCTGCCTAAGGGGAAGCTGCGCCCCGGCGAGACTCCCCGCCAGGCCGCAGTTCGGGAGGTATACGAAGAAACCGGCATCCGGGCTGCTGCCGGCCAACTGGTCGGGACCACCGAATATGACTATGTGGAGTCGGCGACCGGCCAGGTGGTGCACAAGCAAGTTCTCTTTTACCTGATGTCAGTCCCCCGGCGTGAGCCGATACAGGTAGAGGAGGCTACTTTTGATGAGGGGCGATGGGTATCGGTAGCTGAGGCCCAGAGCCTGCTCACCTTTGCCAATGAACAGCGCATTGTCCACCAAGCTGCCGCCTACCCTCTGGGTAGCCGCTGGTAAAATGGCCCTGTCTACTGCTGGCGCAGCCAGGCTACGAAATTGAACTCCGGTACCCGCCGGTCCACCACAAATTCAATAGGCTCGCGCGTGCCCAGGTACGCGGTACGCTCCACCAACAGTAGCGGTCCGCCCACCTTTACCCGCAGGTATTCGGCATCCCGGTGCGTGGCCGCGGTAGCGCTTATTCGCTGGCGCGAGACGGCAATCACAATTCCATACTCCTCGCGCAAAACTACCGAGAGGGCCTCGGTAGTACCCAGACCACGGTCAACTATACCCCGAAGTTCACTGGCCGGGAAGTAGCTACACTGCAGGCACAATGGCCGGCCATTGGCACGGCGCACCCGCTCGATACGTACCATCTCATCACTGGGCTTCAGCTCTAACTCCTCGGCGGCATGGGGATGCTGCTCCCCGGTTATTTCTTCAATAGCCAGCACCAGCGAGGAGGGCTCTCGCTCGCTTTCTGTCATCTCCCGGGTAAAGCAGGGGATGCGATTAGCTTCAATGATCTCTTCGGACAGGGGCGTGATATCCATTACATAGGTGCCGCGACCCTGACGAGTGGACACTACTCCCCGCTCCTCCAGTTCTCGCAGCGCCTGTTTCACCGGTGCCAGACTAACCTTAAAGTAGTCAGCCAACTGTTGCTGGGTGGGCAGCTTATCACCGGGCGCTAAGCGGCCCAGACGAATCTGTTGCTCCAAAATGTGCATTATTTGTGCGTAGAGTGGTTCCTTGTTATGAGCTGACAGCGGCGGCAATTGTAAATCGGACACTGGCTCCTCCTTATGCTGGCTGGTAAATAGTATAAACTTGTGTACTTATTATACTCAATATAGTCTATTGTCCCCTATCTGTCAAGTCCTTGGGGGCATTGTCAGACTACATTTACACTTGTCCACACCTTTACTTCCATCCTCCCACGACTCAGCCATTCGGGCGCGTTGATCTGCTGGTCCTCCTTAACGGTCTGGCTGGGCCGATTGGACCGGTCTTTCCCTTCTCGTTACCACTTATTTACCAATCTTTGTAATGCCGGTGCTTAAGTGCAGATAGGTTCCATCCGATACTAACAGTGCGAAGGCGACTGTTAAGCCGACGTGTTGGACGTTCCAACTACCACGAAGGAGGAGACAAACAATGTTACAGATGCTGAAGGATCTATGGGCTGACGAAGAAGGGCTGACTACGGTTGAGTACGCCCTGCTGTTGGTCCTTATTGTGGCCGCAGCTATCACTGCCTGGACTCAACTTGGCACTCAGGTCAGCACCGAAGTCAGCACAGTGAAGGACACTCTGGCTGGCACCAGCAGCTAAGTAGGGATACACCTCAGCCAGTGCGTCAGCAGACACTGCTGACGCCTGTCCGAGCAAGCCGGAGGCGAGGCATGCCCTCCGCTCGCCTCCGGCGCTTTTGCCGCCAGCAGTAATTGAATTGCCACATCTGGATGTCAAAATGGACATTGCGATTCTCAAAACAATCATTGTGTTAACCATGTTAACGGCAGCCCTGGCCACTGATGTACGTTGGGGCAAAGTTCCCAATTGGCTGACGATCCCGCCACTGGTCGTAGGCATACTTATCAATGCCGTCTCGGCCGGTGTCTCTGGGGTGCTGGACAGTCTGGGAGCGATCGGTTTGGTCATGGGCCTATGGATGCTAACTACGTTGTTGGGAGGTACATTGGGGGGCGGCGACATAAAACTGTTGGCCGCGCTCGGCGCGGTAGCTGGCTTCCACTTCATACTGTATGCGCTACCGGCCAGTGTGGCAATAGGAGGACTTATAGCTGTTATCGTTGCCATACGTCACCGCGCCTTAGGGGCGTCCTTGCACCGACTCTACCGCGGGATAGCCTCCGTTGCTATCCCCCATATTCCTACCCAAATCGGCCGCGAGACGGGCACCGTTCACTTTCCCTATGCTACCGCCATTGCGATGGGAACGATACTAACTATGTTGTGGACCGGCATTCCGCTGGGTGGATAAGTCTAATGAGACTGACACGCCAACCTACAAGCCGCCGCAAGCGACGCCAGAGGTGGGGAGCCGCTGTGGTAGAACTGGCTCTGACGGCGCCGATATTGCTGACTCTCCTATTTGGCATTACCGAGTTTGGCCTACTATTCAAGGATGTGCTGATCTTGAATGGAGCTGCTCGGGAGGGATGTCGCGACGGTGCTATCGGTGGTTACACTACCAGCATCACCGCCACCGTTATGGAGACCGCCGCTTCTCTGAATACCGACAACATCACTGTTACTCAACAATACGGGACTTTCAATGAAGATACGCAATCGTGGGAGTGGACAACCCTGGGCGATGTGGAAGACCAAAATAGCGCCCCCCGTGGCGCTAAGATCAAGATAACCCTCACCTATCCTCATACCCTGATCAGCGCCGGCTTGCTGCCAGTTCTGCCTGACGAGGAGGGTGGATCAACCATCACCATATCAGCGACCTCAGTCATGCGGCGGGAGTGAAATTGATACAAAGAGAAGGACCGCTGCATGGATGCTGAGACTGCAGTCAACTATGGAGTAGTGAACTATGATACAGATTGTGATAACTGAGTCGGAACCAGGCGACGCCGAGGGCCTCCTGCGTGTCCTTACCGACTCCGGGCAAATTGAGATTGTTGGCTTTGCCCGTGACGGCCTGGAAGCGGCCCAGATGGCAATCCAGACCCAGCCCGACGCCCTCATCGCTCATGCTAAACTACCTGCTCTCAGCGGATATGAGGTCTGTAAGCTGGTGAGTTTGGCCGCCCCACAGGTAGCCTGCCTGCTGTTAGTAGACTACACCAGTGCCCCGAGCGCAATCGCTGAGGCTATGCGGGCAGGTGCCCGTGCTGTTCTGTCGCTTGATCTATCTCCGCAGGAGCTGGTAGATACAGTGGTCGCCGCTGCCCAGATCAAGGAGATTACGCAAACCAATGAGTATGCGATTGTCACTGATCCCCAGCAAATGCCTATCACTATTGCCCTAATGTCAGCCAAAGGCGGAGTTGGCAAGACTACGCTGGCCACCAATCTCAGCACCCTATTCGCTCAGCGTTTTCCCGACTCGGTGGTGTTAGTGGACATGTATGCGCAATTGGGTGATGTTAGCGTGTCGCTGAATCTTGAACCGCGGGGTAGTTTAGTTAGTCTGGCAGCCCACGCCGACGAGTTGGACACCCAGTTGGTGGAAGGAGCCCTGGTTACTCACAAAAGTACCCTGCGGGTCCTGCCAGGATCCTCCACGCCACAGTTAGTGGCCTGGGATTGTCTTTCAGTGTCCTACATCGCTTCGTTATTGGGTGTGTTGCGTCGCAATTACCGATTTGTTTTTTGTGACCTGCCCCCTATGCTCTGGTCCAGCACTCTGTATGTGCTGGCTCGGTGCCAGCACATTTTGATTGTTACCAATCTGTTTGAGCTGACCACTATTCGCGATACCGCCAGCTTGGTCAGAATGCTTATGGATGCCGGCTACGTATCCCGCCAGGCCATCCATCTGATAGTTAACCGGGTCTCGCCCCAAGACCGTTTTGAGATAAAGGACCTGGAAGAGACGGTTGGCATGCCAATCACTTTTCAGATTCCCAACTCTGTGCAAACTACTGTGGCCGCCGCCAATAAGGGTGAGCCTTTTGTACTCACGCAACCTAATGCGCCTATCTCTCGCAGTCTGAATGAATTGGCTGACCTTCTCCTGGCGGCATCCCATACATTGCCCGTGGCCACCCCCAAGGTGAACGTCGGCGAGGCTGCTTAGTCGCGCCCCCCTCTCAGGGGGTCGGGGCGTGGAGTTTGAGAACCCATATTAGTTAAGTTAGGAGGAGTCAGTCAAATGACGACATCATCGGCCAGTGCTGCCTGGGGGGAACGATATCTTGAGGAGATAAGGCAGCAAGAGATTGAGGGGCTATTGGAAATAAAGGACGAGATCCACCGCACATTAGTGGACAACGCCAACCTGCAAGTGCTGCAAGCTCTAACTGATGACCAGCTTCTGGACCGTATCCAGGCTACCGCCGTTCAGGTCATTGAGGACAAGCGTCTTACCCTCAGTAGCAAAGTACACGAGCAGTTGCAATCTCAAGTTATGGCCGAGCTCCGCGGCTACGGCCCGCTGCAACCCTTGCTGGACGACCCCACCATTAGCGAAATCATGGTTAACGGCCCCCACCATGTCTATATTGAGCGTAGCGGAAAACTACACAAAACTGACGTCGTCTTCACTGACAGTACCCACGTGCGGCGCATCATCGAAAAAATCATCGCTCCCTTGGGCCGCTGGATAGATGAGAGCTCACCTATGGTTGACGCTCGCCTGCCCGACGGATCCCGAGTTAATGCCATCATCCCACCGTTAGCCATCAATGGTGCCACTGTAACCATTCGCAAGTTCTCTAAGGAGCCGATTACTCCTCAGGGCCTGGTGGATTTCGGCACACTCACCGAGGAGATGGCCCAGCTTTTGCAGGCTTGTGTAGAAGCCCGTCTTAACATCATCGTGTCTGGCGGCACCGGCAGCGGTAAGACTACAACTCTTAACGTCCTGTCTTCATTCATTCCCGCTGGGGAACGCATTATTACCATTGAGGATGCGGCCGAGCTGCAGCTTAATCAGGAACATATAGTCACTTTGGAAAGCCGACCTCCCAATCTGGAAGGAACCGGCGAAATTACCATCCGCCAATTAGTCCGCAACTCTCTGCGCATGCGGCCCGATAGGATCATTGTTGGTGAGGTGCGGGGTGGGGAAGCCCTGGACATGCTCCAGGCTATGAACACCGGCCACGACGGCTCGCTGACTACCGCTCATACGAACAGTCCCCGTGATACCCTGTCTCGCCTGGAAACCATGGCCCTTATGGCCGGGACGGAACTACCTTCCCGGGCGATACGTGAGCAGATAGTCGGTGCCCTCAACCTTATCGTTCATCAGAGTCGTTTCCGGGATGGCACTCGCAAAATAACCCATATCACCGAAGTCCAGGGGATGGAGAAGGATACCATTATCCTCCAGGACATCTATCGGTACGAGCAACACGGTATTGACGAGCAAGGCAACGTCATTGGCGAGCACATCTACACTCAACTCCGTCCGAAATTTGCCGATAACTTACTATCTCAGGGCGTTGAACTTCCTCCGAACTTATCCGGGGCCTGGGAGCTGTGAGGTAGCCGTCATGACACCGACCCTATTTATAGCTATGATATCGCTTCTTCTGGGCGGCACTATTTACGCCGTCATCACTGCACTCGCTCCTGCCAGCACCGCTCACGAACGCCATCGGCTGGCTGAAACTACGCAGCATGATGTCACGTCGTCTTTTCAGAATATTGAACGGCCCGATTTTGCCCCGGGCGTCACCATCTTACTACGCGTTCTAAAACTCCATGATCGGATCCAGTGGGACCTGATCCGGGCCGGACTGCTGCTCAAACCCTCCGAGATAATCGCCCTAAGCCTGGCCGCCGGCGGCTTGGTCTTTCTGGGCACCAGCCTATTTACCAGCCGGTTACCCGCTCAACTTCTTGTCGCACTGCTGGCGATGGCCGCCCCTTGGATTTATGCCATGATGCGCAAGGGCCACCGACAGAAGCAAATTACCACCCAGCTTCCTGAGAGCCTACGGCTGATTGCCTCCTCGTTGCGCTCCGGCTTCTCTATCCTGCGAGCGCTACAAGTGGCTGCCAAGGAGATGGCCCCGCCGATTTCCCAGGAAATCTCCTGGGTGTTGGATGAAATCAATGTTGGCATTTCTCGCGAAGAGGCCTTCTCCCATATGGCCACTCGTACCCAGAGTCCTGACGTCAAGCTCATGGTCACCGCGATACAGATTCAGTCCAAGGTCGGCGGCAACCTGGCTGAAATCCTGGAGACTACTGGCGATATGATTCAGCAGCGTTTCCATCTCGCTGCTGAAATTGCCGCCCTCACCGCGGAAGGTCGGCTCTCGGCCGGCGTCCTGACCTGCATGCCCATGGGTATGGCCTTCATCATCTACCTATTGAACCCAAACTATCTGATGCCGTTGGTCACTGAACCTATTGGTACTATTATGCTGGTGGGGGGAGCCGGTCTGATGTTGACGGGACTCGCCGTGATCAAACTTATGCTTAAAGTTGATGTGTGAGGTGTCTATATATGGCAGTTGCAATATCCGTATTGATCTTTGTTATACTATCCTTTTCCATCATCATTTTGACTATTGGCACGACCCGCAACCTTATTCTCCGGCGGATGAGAAGCATTGGTGAAATACCTGGGGCAGTCCAGCTACCTGAGATGAGCCGGTCACCTCGCGAACGGATACTGCAACCACTGCTTGACAAACTATCCGCTGTCGTCGGCTCCGCCGCGCCCTCTACTATGCTCAGCAGCGCCGACACTCGTCTGGCCCAGGCAGGTAATCCCTGGGGGCTGCACGCTAAAACTTTCCTACTTTTGCAAGGAGTTGCTGCCTTGGGCGGACTGGTATTGGGGTGGATCGTTGCCAGCCATCTGTCCGCAAACCTGTCCATCGAATCTCTTATCGTCATCGGGGGCTGCGGCATCGGTGGGGTGCTCCCCGCCATACTGGTGGACAACCGAGCCGCTGCTCGGAAAGCTGCTATCAACAAAGCCTTGCCCAACATGATTGACCTGTTGGTGGTCAGTGTAGAAGCCGGATTGGGGCTGGATGGGGCTATTAAGGAATTGTTGCAACGCGAGGAAGGTCCGCTGATGGATGAATTTTCCCAAGCCCTCACTGAGATTCGGCTGGGCAAATCTCGAGCCGCTGCCTGGCACAGTCTGGCTGAGCGATCTCAAGTCCGAGATTTAAGTGCCTTTACGGCAGCGCTATGTCAGGCCGAGGAACTGGGCACCAGTATAACCTCGGTTCTGCGCACTCACAGCGACACCCTGCGCATCAAAAGGACCCTACGGGTGCGGGAATTAGCCGGCACGATACCCATTAAGATGCTCTTCCCGCTAATCTTCTTCATCTTCCCATCTATGTTTGTGGTCATCCTGGGACCAGCCGCCATCTCCATCATGGAGAGTTTTGGCAATCTGGGCTCATAGCTCCACGCATTCGCTCGGCAATCTATGAAATTGGCAGCGTCAGGTGAAACGTGCTCCCCTGGCCGACCGTGCTATGCACGTGAATATCGCCGCCGTGAAGGCGAGCAATAGTGCGAGCGATGTACAGGCCCAGTCCCACGCCTCTTTCCACCCCTGATGTATCAAGGGGCGCGTCCACCTGACCGAATTTTGCGAAAATGGCTTCCATCTTCTCTGGGGGAATTCCGCGACCGTTGTCGCTGACCGCAATGTCCAGGTGTCCGTCCTGACGAGCGGCAGTTACTTTGATTGTGCCCCCCGCGGGCGTATGCTTTACGGCGTTGTCGCACAGGTTAACTAATACTTGCTCTATCTGACTGGGGTCAGCATCTACTACCGGCAGATCTGCCGGCACCTCAGCGAGTATCGATATCCCCTGGGGGCCGGCTTTGAACTCAAATGTCCGCACTACATCATCTATCAAATCGTCTATTTGCACTGGCTCCAATTCTGGTTGATAGGTGCCCCCTTCCAGAGCTGAGATGTCCAGCAGATTGCTAACCAGCTCCAAGAGCCGGTGGCTCTCGTCGTCAATTGCCCGTAGAGCATGAGCCCGTTCCTGCTGTGACAACTCATCAGTAAGAGTACACAGCACCTGCGAAACCGCTCGCAAAGTGGACAGTGGTGACCGTATCTCGTGGGAAAGGATGGCCAGGCCCTCTTCTTTCATCCGGGCAACTGCCTTGATATCACTAATATCCTGGCAGACCACTACCCAGCCCAGCGGTCGGCGCGAACTGCCGGCACAGGGAATGGTAGTGATCCGTAAGTCCATTGGGTCCCCCCGCTGCAAGGTAATATCGCGAAGAATCGGCTGAGAGTCTCGGGAGGGCCGGGCAACGTCGGCCGCTATCTGTAACAAACACTCATAGCCTGGCTCCTGGGGAATACTGGATAGTGGTCGGCCCACAATCATATCCATAGGTAGATTGCAGACTTTTTCAATCTGAGGATTCGCCAATATTATGATCTGGCTGCCGTCAATAAGCAGTACCCCTTCCGTAAGGTTGCGCACTACGCTCTCATTGGCTCGCCGCTCCCGCTCCAGTACCCGGGACAGTCCGTAGGCCAGCCAGGCTACCGCGATGATCGTAATCAGCCGCCCGGTCACCTCCCAGGCAATAACAGACCCGGGGGCTGCGGTAAACGCAAAGCCCACATGGATCAGGGCTACCATCGCAGTAACCGCTGGCACGGCAGTGGGCAAGGCACCCAAAATTACTGCACCGAATAGGACCGGTAGGAGCAACAGAGAGACAAACGGACTGTGGAATCCGCCTGTCCCATAAATAAACAAGGACAACCATGCTACATCCGCGATCAGCACTGCCCCGGCCACCAACGGCAGATACGCCCGGGTCCACAGTACTTCCAAGTTGAGGAAGAACAGCGTCCAGATAGTAATTAGCGCTGCCAGGGAGACTGCGCTATAGGCAGCCGCCTGATTGGTAAGCAGGCCTGCAGGAGCAGCAAATACCAGCACCAGCAGCAAAAAGCTTAGCAGCGCTCGGATCCGGTCGACCTGTTTTATCAGACCCAGTTCCATGATCCGTTCGGGCTTTTCGGTATCCACGATATCCCCTCCAGCGGTGTCTTCTCGCTTGCCCAGCTATAATTATCCTCTATCCTGCTCAATGTTTGCTCAAGACAAGCTAAAGATTTAATACCCCAATGATAAACAAACTAAACATCACTTAGGGCAGACCGGGCTGGAAGTCAAGCAGGCGGTGCTCGACCCAGGTAGTTTGACCACTGCCGGGATCGTAGTCGGGGAACCGAGTTAATACCGGACCCACCCCCGGGGCATACCAGGTGAAGATGTCGTACTCAATATCTGCCTGGGTGATAGAGTGCTCCCGCACCTGCACACAGTCAGTGTAGACGCCCGCGGGTACATCTACTGTCTCACCAGTTGCCTCAACGATGAAATAGTGCTGGAGGTCATTGCCATACAGCCAGCGGTGACCGGTCTCCAGTGGCGACGACAGCAGATAGACGGAGACGCCGGCCCCCACGTGCTCGGCCAGGCCATCCTGGTCATGGCGCACATACATATAGCCGGGCGGCTCCTGGGGGTCAGTACCCTTCACTTGCAATTCGTACCACACCTGGCCTTCGATGACCACCTGGCGCGGCACACTGATAGTCAGACTTGGCTCATCGGCCTGGGGGCTGAGGTTGTAAGGCGTAACCGGTGTTCCGGTATACTGCCACCAATAGTGCAAGCCCAGGGGGTAATACTGGGCGGTGGGCTGGGGGCCGGGCTCAGTCACGGTTACCACTGTAGTGTTTGAGGCAATGTTCTTGTAGGTGGCGCTAATTTCGGTCTGGCCCGGTCCGACAGCAGTCAATTCGGCATCTATGGTCGCCACTGACGGATCAGAGCTATGCCAGCTCACGTTCTGGCTTACATCGCGGCTTCCCCCGCTCTGCTGCTCTCCAAAGGCATAAAACCGGAGAACATCGCCAGTACGGGCGGTAAAGTCGTCGGGGGTAATAGTCACAGCTATTATTCTCGGCAGCCCACCCCCTCCCCCACATCCTATTGCTATCACCATAACCAGAGCCGCGAGGGTACTAAGAATCACTATGGACAAACGTTCATTCATAAGTGAATAGCCAACTTTCCGTTAGGATGGCGTCCCCTGCCGGTACCCGAACCGATGATTTGACGCTTAGATACCTAATAAATGTTTCAAAGTGAGGGGAATTTGGTTACCGGTGCCGTGCCAAAGGGTGACCCTAGGGTCACCCTCCTTGTTATCTCTAAAGACTGCGGAGAAACTGCACTGCCCGTTTTATATCTCCTACAGGATCCTCCCCGACCTCCCGCTCGATAGCGAAGTAACCCTGGTAACCGGCTTCCTGAAGATAGTTAATATAACGCGGCCAGTCAACCCAACCCTCACCCAGGGGAACTTCCTGAGCTTGGCCATCAGGCTGCACCAGGCCATCCTTGGCATGGGTGTGGACCACATAAGGCCCCAGTAATCGTGCGCCTTCGGTAGGCTGAAACTCGGCTAAAGCCTGCTCTTTGTCATATTCTCTGCCCTCTTGTTGCGCCAGGGCTGGCGGCCAGAGGATGAAGTTAGCCGGGTCGTAGTTTACGCGGATAGCCTCGCTACCCACGATATCTATAAGTCTCTTCAGTACCCGCGGCGGCTCGGGGCCGGTTTCAATAGCCAGACAGGCGCCAACTTGTTCGCCGCATTCGGCAATCTCCTGCATGGCGGCCACCGTGTTCTTCCAGCCGGGGTCTTCGGTATCCTCCGGCATAATTCCCACATGGGCCTGCCAAATGCCACACTCAAGGTCAGCCGCTAATTGCAGCAACCGCTTCGCCCACGCCACATTTCGTTGCTGCCCCTCGGCTTTCTCCAAATGTACCTGGCCGCCCCAAGCCGAAATTGCCGAAATCTCCAGACCCAGTGAACGCACCTGCTTGACCAGTTCTTTGCGCCCCGCCGCATCAAGATTCTCCGGGGCCTCTATATGTAGCCCGCTGACCCCCATCTCTACTACCTTCTTCATTCCCTCGTAAGGTTCCAGCCGCAAGCTGCCCAGCATAATTGCTATTTTCAAATCAGCCATTTTGTCCTCCTAATCATTATAGTCATAAGGCAAACCTTATTTAGTTCGCTGCCAATGCACACTATCCTCCCATTGGCGAAGAATTCATGGGATAATGCCCAACTGGCCTGCATCGTAGGCGCACACCATCCCATACTGGTCCGTACCACACAGAAGCACAGGCTGACCGGTGCGGTAAAAGTCGCACAGATACGCCGAATAGGCCCCCGGCAAAAGCGGGGCCGGAAGCTGAGCAGGGGTGGGCAGGGACCGCAGAAATGGATATCCAGAGCGCGGATAGATGGTCCCCAACAGGAATATGCCTGCCTCGGCGGTGACGATAAAGTCGGGCTGCCGGTTACCGCCGACCGGCTCGGCTAAATGGGGTATCAGCACCCGCGCATCCACGTCGGCCTCAGCAGCAGCGAACTTAGCAATATACATGTCAACCAGGGTTCCTTTGTTAAACACGGGAAGCGCGCGGTGTCGGTTGGCTGCATTCTCAAAATAGGCCACCCGCCCCGGGGGTATGGCACCGGCCGGCCTGGTGCCTCCGGAGAAGGATTTGCCACCGACGAACAGATCAGTGTCGCCGTCCTGATCATAGTCGCAGGGAGCGACCGTGGCCGGTCCCGATGTGAGAATCTGTCTGCCGGCCACTCGAAGGGAACCGGCTGAGACAAACTGCCCTGAATTGCGCCACAACTCAATCGTTCCGGCCCCGGTGCCCAGGAAGATATCCATATCCCCGTCACCGTCAAAATCAGCCAGCCGCGGCCAGGCATAACCGGCGGCGGCCACCAGGGGGCCGGTGGCGGTACTAATACTTCTGCCCGCGGCCAGTAGCGTACTGCTCTCCCCACCCACCCGTTCGTACATTATCACTTCGCCAGCGGCATTGCCGACCACCAGGTCCAAGTCCCCATCTGCGTCCCAGTCTAATGCACAGACGGCGGCCGCCCGGCCTACGTCCAGCGGAACCTGGGCGGCGATGAGGTAGCCCTGCCAGCGCAAATGAGCGGATGCCGAGATAGTCGCCCGGCTGATGAAGCCATCAGCATCGCCCAACCATAGTTCGCGGCTGGCCCCTATAAAATAGGGGCACAGGCCCTCGGAGGCGAACTCTATTTCAATGCGACGGGGCTGCTCCAATCCCTCTGTCGTCCCTGGACACCACCACAGGTCTCCGGCCCGGTCGCCAATGATCAGGTCCTGGCACCCGTCAGCATCGTAGTCACCGACACACACCCGGGCCCGGCCAGCCACCTGCACCGGCGCCCCGGCTGCGCCCAACAGTTGGGGGGCGAGTAGTGAGGGCGAAGCGCTGGTACCCTGGTTCTCCACCCACCAGATGCGTCCCTCATCATCACCCAGCAGCAAGTCTATATCGCCGTCACCGTCAAAATCAGCCGCATGAGGGGCCAGATGGCCGGCCATGGGCGAGGTGGCGCGGATCACCTCGGCTACCGAACGGCCGTCAGCCAACTCAATCGGACGCGCGATACCCAGCTTCAGGCCGCGGCGCTGATACCAAAACAGGTGGGCACCATACCCCAGCAGCAGGTCCAGTTTTCCATCCCCGTCCCAGTCAACCAGGTCCGGGGAGGCTTGCCGCTGGATGGGCGGCCAGCGCCATATTTGAGTGTTCTGCTCCACCAGCGCCTGCGGGCTGCCCCAACTACCGTCCGGAAGCTGACGGTAGTAGACCAAATCACCATAAGCTGATCCAGCCAGCAAATCCGGTAGCCCGTCACCATCCATATCTCCCCGGGTTATATCAGCCCCGTCACCGGCAGTAGCTGGACCGGACTCAAGTCTTAACAGCTCTCCACTCACACCGAAAAAGGGGCCACTGCGCAGCATCTGTCCCAGCCACTGGGCACCGACTCCAGTGGGGAAACTGAGTAGTAGCAGCACCACCACCAATACCAGCGACAACCGCGGGTGGATGAGGGGTAGAGGACCGTACAGATATTTGCTAATTTGTCTGCTTGCGCACATAGATGTCAATCTCGGGCCAGGGATACAGCCAGTCTGAAGCTACCTCCCAGGGAACCGCTACCAGCGGCAGGCCCCCCAGGCGGACTATTCGCTGATACTGCTGCAATAGCTGAGTTATGAACTGGACAGTCATCGGATCCCCGCCCCGCAGACCATCGCGGTAGGTAAAGCCACTAAGCACAAAAGTGTGGGGGCTGGTTTCGCGTAGCCGCCTGACATCAAAACCGGTAACCACTATGTTGCGCACGGGGCGGCGATATTGTTGCCACAGGGGCAGGCTGCGGATGACCTGGCCGCCATTGCAGTAGTCCACAGGGGGGATGTCAAACCACAGCTCCTGAACCAAGCCGACTGTGGCCTTGGGTGGAGTCTGTTCCAATACTGTTGCCAATGCCGGGACGCGGGGACCACGGTCAGCCAGCCCGGCGGATACCTGGGCACTCCACATCAAGCCTACGGCCAGACACAGTGCTATCAGTGCATAACCTACCCCTCGCCACAGACGGCCTACCGTAAATAGCTTCTGCAGCGGCACGGCGCTTAGCACCGCCAACGCCGGCAGCAGGGGAATCTCGTAGCGGGCATAACGGACATTGGCCACAGAAATCATAACGGCCCATATCACCACAAACACCACCAGTGGATACAGCGCGCGGCGGCGCTGGGCAATCACCATGACCAGCCCGACCGCTGCCATTATCAGCAAGGGGCCCACACCAGGAGCCAGCAGGTTTTTGATGTGGAACAGCAGCCCACTGGGTTCGGCCAGTATCGCCAGCGGCTCCCCGACCTGGATGTGGCGAAGTTCAAAGAGAATGCCGCGTTTGGCCTCGTTCCAAGCGAGCAGAGTATATGGCGATGTCGCCACAAAGCCCACACCAGCACACAGGAGTATGCTTAGCAGCTTTACTGACTGGTGGCGAAGTGGAGTCCGGTGGGACCAAGGGGCGGGTCGGGCAAGGAAAGTGGCCAACAGCGGGGCCACAATTATCACTGCCCCATTGTACTTAGTGGAAGCGGCCAGACCCGCCGCCAGCCCAGCCCATACGTAGTTCTTCCATCCGCCTTCCTGGACTATGCGCACCGAAAACAACAGAGATAGCGTCACGAACAGGGCCTGAGTGACATCTACGGTGCCGTAGTGGGAATGCAGAACATGCAGGGGCATCGCAGCCAGGAATCCCGCGGATAGCAGGGCCCACGGATTTGCTAATACCCGGCGAGTCAGCCAGTAAACCGCAGCTACGGTCACCAAGGCCGCCAGCACCGAAACAATACGGGCGTCCAGCGTCCACACCCGCAAAGCATCGGGGAGACCTTCAATACTCAGAGCCCAGGGGGCAGAGCCTGTAAGTAGCGCCCCGGGGCTCACCACGGCTGCAACAGCTACCAAATACAGATATAAGCTCCCGTAGTTGAAGAAGTGGGGGTTAAGTGACCCTCCTATTAGGGAGAATAATCCGCGCAGTGAATGATACTCGTCAGGATGATAGGAGAACAAGTGGGTGGAGTCGGGTAATCCCCACCTCAGGCCCCAGAGCCGCAAGCCAGCAGCTACTACTAAGATGGCAACTAACAGGGCGCCGTTGCGGCGATTGACGCTGGTTTGTTGACTGCCTGTAGATATATCCGTCACCGGAAGCTCCCCCAAACAATGCTGTGGCGCGAATAGATATGGCTATGTTTCGGGGCCGAGGCCCAGCAATCCTGCCTGAGGGAGAAGTTACCTTATGGCGGCAAGCCGGGCAGCCGGCATCAGACGGTGACTTCAGAGAATAGTTTCGCCAGTGCCGCCGTATTGCGGCGGACATCAAAGTATTTGCTGACCTTCTCCCGGCCCAGGAGGCTGACCCGCTCCCGAAATCCCTCATCATACAGCGCAATCTCCAGTTTGTCGGCCAGGTCGCGGACATCACCAGGAGTAGCTAACAGGCCGGTCTTGTGAGGTTCGATAAGCTCGGGGATGGCGGAAATATCGCTGGCTACGGTAGGAATGCGCATCGCCAGAGCTTCCAGCAGCACATCGGGCAGGCCGTCGCGGTCGCCATCGGCGGCCACTACGGAAGCCAGAACAAACACGTCAGCTTGGTGATACAGATCCATTAGGTCGCGGCGGGAGATGACCCCGCGAAACTCAACTGTCTGCTGAAGGCCAAGGCCGGCGGCCAGGCGCAACAAGTCGCGGCGCTGGGGTCCGTCACCAACGATGACCAGGCGGAACTGGGCCTCGCGGGAGCGCAGCAAGCTGGCCGCCCGAAGCAGAAACGGGTATCCCTTCCTCTCCACCAGCTGTCCCACCGATAGCAGTAGAGGCACTGGCGAACTCGGCGGGGAGGGCCCCGGCACATAGCGGGTAACATCCAGTCCATCGTAGATCAGATGCAGCTTGTTTTCAGCGACCAGGCGGTGGTCGCGGAGGAGTCGCTGGCCGGCATAATCACTACACACAGTGACCAGCTCGGCTTCGGCGATTTTCGTAGTCAGGGCTACCGGCTCCGATGAAAGTAGATCGCGGGTGCGGCAGGATAGACTGTAACCTGAACCGCGAATCTCGGCCAGGAGCCAGGCGACAGTGGCGGGTCGGGCAGCGGAGTGGGCGCAGATATGGCCGAGCGAGTGGCGCAGTTTGACCGCAAAATAGCCGGCGAGTAACAGACTGCCCAACAGGTGACCCGCCTCCGCCGGCACTCGCAGGCTGCGGGAGATCACGATCCTCAGCGCGCACAGGTATCCAGCCGGTCGGGTAAAGGCGGCGACCAGTTGAGCCACTATCAGGCGAACCGACCCTTGCGGCGGATAAAGCGTGGCGGCGGCCAGCTGGGCAAGTTCATCATCAGTGGCCGGCTGCTGAGGATGGCGCAGTGCCACCAGCAGAACATCAAAGCCCTGTTCGCGCAAGGCTCGTATTTTATGGACGACCAGTCGCTCTGATAGGGATGGGAACTGGTCTATGACGTAGGCAAGTATATGTGTGTGGCGACGAGCAGGCGTCTTTCAGCCACCTCCGGCACTCGTAATACTTGCCTATTCGCCAATCTGCGCGTATTTCCTACCTCGCCCTGTCGTATAAAAAAAGGGTCGGGCATAAGGCCCGACCCCGTAGCGTCTATTCTTAGCAGCCCTCCCCTATTAGTACTGAGGCATCGGTGGGGCTGCTCCCTGCCCCTTTTCTTCAGGCATTTCAGCAATAATGGCTTCGGTGGTCAATATCAGTGATCCGATGCTGGCGGCGTTCTCCAGAGTGCAACGCACCACCTTGGCCGGATCAACCACGCCATCAGCCACCAAGTCACTATACTGCTCGGTGAGGGCGTTGAAGCCGAAGTTAGGGTCTTCGTTCTCCAGCACCTTCTGGAGGACGACACCGCCTTCGTAGCCAGCGTTGGCCGCAATAGCCCGCAGGGGATCACCCAAAGCCCGCTGCACAACCTGAATGCCGACCCGCTCGTCGTCATTCTTGCACTTCTTAGCGAGTTTGTCCAGAATAGTAGCGGCCCGAGCCAGGGCAACTCCCCCGCCAGGCACGATACCCTCTTCAATACCAGACCGGGCGGCTGACAGCGCATCTTCAAAGCGATGCTTCAGCTCCTTGAGCTCTACCTCAGTGGCCGCACCCACGCCCAGGACGGCTACTCCCCCAGCTAACTTGGCTAATCGCTCTTCGAGCTTTTCGCGGTCGTAGTCCGAGTCGGTATCTTCAATCTCGCGTCGAATCTGGGCAATGCGACCGTTAATGTCGTCCCCGGAGCCAGCGCCGCTGACGATAGTAGTGTCGTCTTTGGTCACCACCACTCGCTCCGCTCGGCCCAGATCGTCAAGGGTGATGTTGTCCAGCTTCAGGCCGAGGTCCTCAGAGATGAGGGTGCCGTCAGTGAGGACGGCAATGTCCTCCAGGCTGCGCGTGCGGCGGTCGCCAAACCCGGGGGCCTTTACGGCACAGGAACTGACAGTGCCCCGCATCTTATTAACCACCATCGTAGCCAGGGCTTCAGCCTCTACGTCTTCAGCAATGACCAGCAGGCTGCCTCCCGCTGATGCGACCTTTTCCATAAGGGGCACGATGTCCATAGCCGAACTGATCTTCTTTTCAAAGACGAGAATATAGGGGTCTTCCAGCACACACTCCATAGTCTCGCCCTGGGTAGCGAAGTAGGGAGAGATGTACCCCTTGTCGAATTGCATCCCTTCTACCAGGTCCAGCTCGGTGATGCCGGTCTTGGACTCTTCGACGGTAATGACACCGTCCTTGCCGACCTTCTCCATGGCGTCGGCAATTAGCTTGCCGATTTGGGGATCATTGCCGGCAATGCCAGCCACATGAGCAATTCCTTCGGAAGTCTCCAGGGGCTGGGAAATCTTGCCAAGATGTTTCACCACGGCTTCGGTAGCTTTTTCGATACCACGCTTAATCAGCATGGGATTGGCTCCCGCCGCTACGTTGCGCAGCCCCGCGTGAACAATGCTTTGGGCCAGCACAGTGGCAGTCGTAGTTCCGTCACCAGTGTCATCATTAGTCTTGGAGGCTACTTCTTTGCACAACTCAACCCCGATGTTTTCATACTTGTCCTCTACTTCCACCTCCTTGGCCACCGTGACACCATCCTTGGTAATGGTCGGAGCACCCCACTTTTTCTCTAAGACAACATTGCGCCCTTTAGGTCCCAAGGTAACCTTAGTGGCATTAGCCACAGTGTCTACGCCGGCCTCCAGGGCGCGGCGTGCTTCTTCATCAAAGGCAATCATTTTCTTGGCCATACCTAATCCTCCTTTGGCACAGGATATTATTGGGTGCAGCTACTCAGTACGCACAGCTAACACCGAATCTTCGTCTACGATTAGATACTCCTCATCATCGTACTTTATTTCGGTGCCGCCATATTGAGTATAGATGACGGTGTCACCTTCCTTGACGCTCAACGGCAGACGTTCACCATTGTCCAGCACGCGGCCTGGACCTACGGCAATAACTTTGCCCTCGCGAGGTTGCTCCTGGGCGGCTTCGGGAATTATGATGCCGCCGGAGCTGGTGTCTTCCGCGTCGCTGGGCTGGACCAGAATTCGGCTACCAAGGGGTTGAATCATGATAGGGCTCACCACCTTCTGCGTAAAAGAATAGTTGTAACACACAAAGAACGCCCCAAAAGGCGCAGTTAGCGGCCGGACAGCACTATTAGCAGTCTCATCGGCCGAGTGCTAATATATCATAGTGGATAAGATTGAGTTTGTCAAGAGGGTGGAGAAATAAATATGCAAGGGAGATAGGGTTCAGGATGCCGCCCCGACTCGTTCGCAACAAACCGCCGGGGGCCCAGATAGCGTTGACCGTCGCCCCCCGCACTGCTATAATGAGGACGGTGGTGTGGCTGTACTGGCGAACATGGTTGAGGCTCTGGGCGTCACAAACACCAGAAGCGATACTTATCTAACGATCCAACTTTATTGCCGTATACCAATAACCTTACTGACCAAGCTAAGGGAGGACTGCTCGTGCCAGCCCCAGCCATCAACGCGCCCATCAGAATGCTGATTGATAACATTGAGACAGTGATCGTGGGCAAGCGGCAGGCGGTGGAGCTGGCGGTGGCCACGCTGCTGGCCGGTGGCCATATGCTCATTGAGGATATTCCCGGCGTGGGCAAGACTATGCTGGCCCGGTCACTGGCCAAGTCTATTGATGGCACGTTCAAACGGCTCCAGTTTACTCCTGATCTGCTACCCAGCGATGTTACCGGAGTAACCGTATTTGATCAGAGCAGCGGCGAGTTTGAATTCCGCCCGGGCCCGATCTTCGCCAACATAGTGCTGGCCGACGAGATAAACCGGGCGACTCCCAAGTCCCAGGCGGCGCTACTGGAGTGTATGGAGGAATTTCAAGTCACCGCCGATGGAGTTACCTATCATCTCCCCCCCCCGTTCTTTGTGGCCGCTACCGAAAATCCCATTGAATATGAAGGTACTTACCAGCTGCCGGAGGCTCAGTTAGATCGTTTCCTGGCTCGGGTAGAGCTGGGCTACCCGTCTGCCGATGATGAAGTGGCGGTGTTAGACAGGCAAATCCTGCGCCACCCTATTGAGGATGTACAGCCGGTAGTGAGCAAGGAACAGGTCATCGAGATGCAGGAGGCTATTCGGCATATTCACATTGACGATAGCCTGAAGAGATATATTGTGGATATAGTGGGGGCTACTCGCCAGCATCCTGCGGTCGGCTTGGGAGCCAGCCCGCGGGGCAGTATTGCGCTGATGCGGCTCGGCCAGGCAGTTGCGGCGATCGCCAATCGCCAGTACGTCATCCCCGATGACATTAAGCAAGTAGCACCGGCGGCTCTGGGGCACCGGCTGATACTGTCGCGGGAGGGTGAGTTTGCGGGAACAACGGTTGGGCAGGTGATTGGGGAAATCTTAGAGTCAATAGCGGTTCCTATGAAACAAGGAGCACCGCGGATATGAAAGTTGGCAAGAAGCATACACTAATCTGGGGCGGGCTGTTCCTGCTAATAGTAGCCGTCTTCCTCCATATAAACCAGGTATTCGTTATGGCGGCGGCCATCGGGTTGTTGGCGCCAGTTTCCTATCTACTCAGCCGACACAGCCTAAAGGGTCTGGACGTGAAGCGGCGGTTGCATCGGACGCGGCTTAGTGTAGGTGAGAGCGTGCCGGTCAGTCTGACGGTATGCAATACCGGCACCGGGCCACGTTATCTGGTCAGCGTTGAAGACGTGCTACCCGATGGACTCCTCCTCCCTGACGGCGAGAGGCATCTGATAGTAGATCTGGCTCCAGGGCAGGAGCAAACAGTTACCTATCACCTGCTGCCGGTACGGCGGGGTGTGTACAAATTAGATGAATTAGGCCTGGTCACCAGCGACTTGATTGGGCTATTTGAATTTACCAGATCAGTCTCTGATAGCGGCGAGTTGGTGGTCTATCCGCAGGTAATTGATTTGCCTGATATGTGGCCGCAAGCGGTGGCTGGGATGGGGCGGCTCCGGACCCGCAAGCGCCGACCAGGCACAGGGACTGAGCTGTACGGGGTGAGGGATTTCGTTCCCGGAGATGACCTCCGCCAGATACACTGGAAGGCTACCGCTCACCGGGGCAAGCTGAGTGTAGTGCAGCGGGAGCGGCCCCAGGACATACCGGCGATAGTAATATTGGACCTTTCGGCGGGGGTTCATGCGGGCCGAGGCAACGAGAGCAGCCTGGAATACGGTGTAACGCTGGCGGCGACCCTGGCCGCGCAGGCACTTAAGCGGGGCCGGCCGACCGGGCTGATTGCCCAGGGAGCTGCTGACTATAGCGTGGCCCCGGCGGAGGCCCCGGGGCAAAAGCTCCAGATTCTGGAGGCACTGGCCCGGGTGACAGCCGATTGCCCTCAGTCCCTGCCCGCGGTAATCCAGGGCCAAGAATCACGACTGGCCGGTGGGGCCAGTGTGGCGGTCATATCTCCGCAGACCGCTAAGTCTATGGCCGGCGTGGGTGCAACTTTGTGCCAGTGGGGCAATGCAGTTAATTGGTTTTCGCTGGTAACTGGTAGTTTTGAAGGCCACATGGGGCTGGAGGGCCGCTACCGGCGGTTGGCGAGCCAATTGCGGCGGCAGGGCGGTCACACCGTTACTATTCACGGGGGGCAGGGACTGGCCGCTGGGGTGAAGGGGGCCGGGCGAGTTGTTCGCCAAGCGCAGTGAAATAGTCAGCAGAATACCGGTGCTGGCCGGGCTGCTTGTAGCTTGCAGTGCTGCAGCGGCAGCCATTACTCTGCATGTTGACGAGCCGACCTACGAAACAACTTTGCATCTGAGCATTGTCTTAGGGCTGGCGATTAGCCTGGTGAGTTCGGCTAAGAGCCGAAATCCACAAGTGGTCGCGGCTGTCCTCATTATCGCTGGATTCGCTCTGTATACGGTGCGCGACATTCGCCTGTTTCCCATCAGTTTGCTCTACCCCTCCGAGATGCTATTTAGCCAGGACCTGGCCCTGACCAGTCTCATAGCATGGTTCATGACCGGGTTGTGCTTTATCCAGGCGCGGCGGGAAAATATAGTGCTGGTCGTGGCCTGCGGGTTAGCTATATTCGGCTTGATGGGAACCCTGAACCTCAATCCGGAGTTGCTGATTAGCTTTGCTGTGTATCTGTTCGCCAGCATCTATGTGTGGGGGTATGACAATCTGTTGACGTGGCAGAGCTGGGTGCCCACCGGACAGGACAGGCGATGGCTGACCTGGGGACGCAGGCAATTAGGGCCGGCGGCGCTGTTGTTTGTGGCAATGGTGGTGGTGGCCGGGGGAGTCGGCAACCTTTTGTATCGCGTTTCACCTAATTTGTTTCCTCAGATACCTGTCGGGGCTTCGTCGTGGATGGCAGACAGGTCTACCGAGGGCAGGGGAATCAGCTTCGGTAACGAGTTTATCGTGGGGACCGGCGCACTGCAATTGTCCGAACAGGTGATGTTTACTGTCAAAGCAGACTATCCGTCCCTGTGGCGGGCGCGGGCTTATCACACCTATGACGGGCATAGCTGGCGCGGTCCACAGCACAATCAGCGTTTCCTGTATGTGACTGCCGAGGAGACGTACGTCATCCCGGGAGCCACCACACTACAAGGAGTACGCAACAGGCAGCGCTATCATGTAGTGGAGGTAACTGGCTCGGCGATATACGGGGCCGCCCACCCCCAGAAGCTGCGGTTCACTGATACCCCCACCCCTATGCACCCGCCCTGGCAAACTACTGACGAGAGACCCGTGCTACCGATAATGACGGATGCCTTAGGTAATATCAGTGCGGCAGTGCCGCCATTACCCGGTACACAATATGAAGTCGTTTCGGTGATGCCCGAGTTTACCCCAACGCAATTGAGCGCCGCCGCTGCTGATTATCCGGAATGGTTGCGACGCCAGTATATTGAGCAGGTCCCGCTGCCCTGCCAGGCCCAGCTTACTGACCTGATACAGCAGATTACTGCGGGGGCCTCCAGTCCCTATGATAAGGTCAGTGCCATTATGTCATACCTGTCGGAAAACTATCTGTATACGACCCAAGCTTACCCAACACCCAAAAACCGGGATGCAGCGGTGCACTTTCTCCTGCACAGCAGGCGGGGCGCGTGTGATCTGTTTGCTACGGCGATGGTAGTAATGTGCCGCCTGGCAGAGGTGCCAGCGCGGATGATTACCGGCTTTGCCCCCGGGGAGTATGACTCAGAAGAGCAAGCCTATGTGGTACGAGGCACTGATGCTCACGCTTGGGTAGAGGTTTATTTCCCCGGTCGGGGGTGGGTGCCTTTTAATCCTGATGCCAATGAAAGTCTGGAAGAACAGAGCCTAAGTACGCTACTGTGGCGTTATGGGCAATTCAGATTGGTAATTGGCAAAATGGCCCGCACAACCTTGCAGGTGCTGGCAGTCGTACTGGTGTTGGGACTGGCAGCCAGCGCTGTGGTTCATCCGGCGATGCTGCGTCGCTGGTGGCGGCGGTGGCGCGATGGGCACCAACCTTGGTCGCGCCTGGAAAAGCAGTGGCGTCGGTTCTATGAGATTGCCGGACTGCGGCTGGATGCAGGTAGCCAATCTGCTGTCACCCCGGCCGAACTGCTGGCGGCAGCGACTGGGCAGGCCTTGATTCCCGCCAAGGTCTATCCTCTGGTCAGTAAGGCGACTGAGGAATTGTACCAACTGCGCTATTCGGGGCAGCCGGTGTCCGAGAGTCAGGTGGAACACCAGCAGCGCCGCTGGGGTTGGCTGACCAAGAGGATAAAGAGGGCGCGGCGACGAAGCCAGTAGTAATAGCTTGCTGCCTTGGACAGCATATTAGCACGCTAATATACCAAAGAAGTCTCACTTAGGATAGTTAGGCAGCCACAATAGATAAGATGGCACCACCACCTGCGCGCAGCCAACTGGATAGCTCAGCAGCAGTGACTCTGCTATTTGGAGACGCAGATATCCTTAAAACGCGGGCCATTGCCACGATGGAGGAGGATGAGGAGGAAGCTGATGTCACCGTATTGGAGGGGCGAGAGTTAGACAAGGAGCGGATGGGGACTGAGTTGAGCGGACGGTCCCTGCTGGCAGCGAAGCGAATAGTGGTTATCAAGCGAGTGGACGAAATGGATGCCGATGGCCAGGAAGATTTGGTCCGCGCCTTGGAGCGATTGCCTGACGACATCCAAGTCATTATGACAGCCGGAGAGGGGCCTAAGCGAGGAAGTGCTCCGGTTTCAGCGCCGCTGGCAAAGATCAGCAAGAAACTCGGTCAAGTCAGGGAGTTGTCCAGTCCTGCGGAGAAATATCTACCTCAGTGGACGGTAGAGGAGGCGCAGCGGATAGAAAAGCGTATTGACCCCCAACTTGCCCAGCGACTGGTGGAACTTACCGGCGGTCGGGTAGATCGGATTGTCTCGGAATTAGAGAAACTGGCACTGTACGTCGGCGAAGCACAAACCATTGATGCGGCAGCAGTTGAAGCGGTAACGTCAATCAGTGAGGAAGCAACAGTTTTCGAGTTGGTGGATAGCATCGGCCAACAAGATGCGCTGGCGGCGCTGGCGGCGCTATCCTGTTTGCTGACGGGCCTAAGTGGGGGGGAGTTGACCGGGGCAGCATTGGGAGCTGTGGGAATGATTGCCCGGCAGCTGCGGCTGCTGTGGCAAATCAGGGTGGCGGTGCGTGAGGGGGTTCGTCTGGACCGGGGCCAGGAATTGCCAGTCGAGCTGGGGGATAAGTTTCCCCAGCAACATGATATTGCCGGCGCCGTGGGTAACCGGGATTGGCTGGCCCGGAAACTCACCGCCCAGGCACGAAACTTTGGCGATGTGCAGTTGGCGCGCGGACTGGCTCGAGTGTATGAGACGGACCTGTGGATCAAGGGGCAAGCGGGACGGCAGAGCGACCCACGGTTAGCGCTGGAGACACTGGTGGTGGAATTATGCCAAATGTGAATGGTGACTCGCCCAGCATCCCCAGGGTCAACAAGCAGGTGGAGTGGCCCGAGCTGGTAGCAGCGGCATGGGTGCTGATGGTCTTCGCTGTTTTCGTCCGCCAGGTATTGGGTGTACTCGGCCTTTAATCACAGCCAACCGTAGTCACGGACAAATATGTTAGATTTGCTATTCTTCCTGCTGATAAGTGTCCTGGCGGCCCTGGTCGGGGCTGCTATTCTCCGTCTTTTCTCGCTTCAGATAGACTCCCGGCTCACCGAAGCTATACTCTATCTGCCCCTCGGTTATCTGATTATCGCCTACCTGGTGGCCGCCCTGGGCCTGCTGGGAGTGCTTACCGCCCAGAACGTATTAGTGGGCCTGGGGATACTGTTGGTAGTGGGCCTGGTGGGGAGGGGTCGGGTCTGGGGGGCTGTGCGGGAGGCAGCCCGCCGCGGGGGCCGGGCAGTGACCAGCTCTCCGCGCCGGTGGATGTACGGATTCCTGGTAGTGTGGGCAGCAATGATGCTGTTGGGGGCGCTGGTGTGGCCTGATAGCCGTGACTGGGATGGCCTGGCTGAGCACCTGGCTATGGCAAAGTTGTGGGCCCAGGCAGGCAATATATCCCCCCTATGGTATGAGCACCATTCCCAGTTCCCGGCTACCGTGCAGATGCTGTACACGTTGGCTCACCTATTTCGGGGGCCGGTGGCAGCTAAACTGTTTCACTTCGCCTACGGAATGTTGGGGGTAGGAGCTGTCTTCCTGCTCACCCGCCGCCACATCAGTCGCCCCGCCGCTCCGTGGGCGGCGATAGTGGTAGCTACGACCCCGGTCTACACCTGGCTGTGGGGAGTGGCTTACGTAGATCTGGCTATGGTGGCCTATCTTCTTCTATCCGTCCACTTTTTGCTCTTGTGGATAGAGAAGCAGAAAGCGACCTACATCGTGCTCAGCGGGATCCTGGGTGGGGCCGCCATGGCGGTCAAAATGCAGAGCATTGTCCACTTTGGAGTAATAGCCCTAATAGCATTGTATGTGCTGTGGCGCAGCCCGCAGCACTGCCGGGCACGCTGCGGGCGGCATGTGGGGTTATTGCTGCTGGTGGCACTGATAGTGGCGGGGCCGTGGTATGTCAAAAGTTGGGTGATCACCGGCAATCCCGTCTATCCGTTTGCTTATAGCATTTTCGGGGGCAAGCACTGGTCAGCCGCCCAGGCACAATGGTATCATCGTCATCAACAGAGCTTCGGAATGGGTGAGTTGCCCAGTAGGGCGGTAATGAGGGCTTTACCCTGGTGGAAGCGGCCATTGGTGGGTCCGCGAGAGCCGCACAAGTTATTGGTAGCCCCAGTGAATCTTACTCTATGGCCGGAGGAATTTACCGTAGCGGTGGGCAAGGTGGCGGCGGTGACGCAGATGTCTGTGGGGCCATTATATTTGATTTTCGTGCCGCTATTGCTCATCTTTTCACCCCGGCCGGGTAAACTGAAGATTCTGCTAATTATGTTTGCCATTCTGTGGCTGTGGTGGCTGTATTCTATGCAGTTGACCCGCTATCTGCTTCCTACTCTAATGCTGCTGGCTCCGGCGGCCGGCTACGGCATATACCGGAGTCTACGCGCCGGGATAGTGCTGCGGGTCTCGGCGAGTATAGTGCTGGGGGGGTGGCTGGTGGCGGTAGTGCTGTTTAACTGGCTGGTGCTCAGTGCGGCTCTTCCTGCTATTGGCGGGCAGGTTTCCTGGGATAGCTACCTGCGCCAGTCGCTGGATGTGTATGAGGCGAGTCAGTATATCAACGATTTCACTGCCGCCGATGCCAAGATTATCACCTACGGCGAGCCCCGTTGCTATTACCTGCAGCGAGAGTACCTGTGGGGTGACTGGCACTACCACCAAATGATAGTTTATGATAGAATGGAAAAGCCTGAAGAGCTAATGGCTGCGTACCAGCGGTTAGGGATTACTCATGTTCTGATAAATCGGAGGTATTTCGGCGCTTCCGACAGTGGTGAGCAGGCGGATAAGCGGTTGCTGGCGGCCGCCATTCAGGCGGGGCACCTTAAGCTGGTGCAGAGGCTGGGGGCCGGGAACCAATACTTACTATTTGAAGTCATCGCCCAACAATAAAAAAGGGGTAGCAGGGTAAAATGAAAGTAGCTATTCTGGCCGGAGGCAAAGGCATACGGTTGTATGGTGAAGGAGCAGACCAGCCGAAGGTACTACTTCAAATAGGCTCCCGGCCCATAATATGGCACATTATGAAGCTGTACGGCAGCGCGGCCTTTAATGATTTCGTGATCCTGTTAGGGTATAAGGGAGACAGGATCATTGACTATTTCCTGCATCAGGCCCCGTATCTGGATGCTGACGTCCAGGTAACCCAAACCAGCAAGGGCATGCCCGCCGACGTGGGTGTGCTTAACTATACCTCCGAGCCATGGAGGGTTACTTTATGTCGGACGGGCCTGGACTCATCCACCGGTGAGCGCGTCCGTCAAGCCCGCCAATATCTGGAGGGCGAAGAGACTTTTATGCTCACCTATGGAGATAGCCTCGGAGATATAGACATAATGGAGCTGCTGGCATTTCATAGGTCTCACGGGAAAATCGGCACGCTGACCGTGGTCAGGGCGCGCTCCCAATTTGGGCACGTGTCTGCTGAGGATGATGGTCTGGTGGGAGGCTTCGAGGAGAAACCGCAACTCCCCGACTGGGTAAACGGAGGCTTTTTCGTGTTTCAGAATGCCATATTTGATTATTTAGAGCCGGGAGACGCCCTGGAGCAAGACTGCCTGCCACGGCTGGCGGCTGCCGGCGAGCTTATGGCCTACCGCCATGACGGTTTCTGGGCCTGTATGGACACTTATAAGGATACTCTTATGCTCAACGAACTGTGGGACAGTGGCCAGGCGCCCTGGGGGACATGGAATGATAGCCCCGGAGAGGCAGAGGGTCGACTGCAATGAGTGACGGGGAATTTTGGCAGCAACGCCGGGTATTGGTGACCGGGGCCAAGGGCTTTGTGGCCGCCCACCTTATTAAGCATTTGCTCCAGGCAGGGGCCCAGGTAGTAGGTCTGGAGCGAGATATACACCGGATAGGTTACTTTGATAGCGAAGAGCTGGGCGAGGCAATTGAGCTGGTGGAGGGTGACTTGAGCGATTATGACCTAATGGAGAGCATGGTAGCCCGGTATGACGTGCAGACCATAATCCATCTGGCAGCTCAAGCGCTGGTGGCAATGGCCAATGAAGATCCACTGCCCACCTTTGACACTAACATTCGGGGTACTTATGTAGTGCTGGAGGTGGCCCGTCGTGGTTGGGAGCAGGGCCACGGTAGTGTGGACGGAGTGGTCGTGGCCAGCAGCGATAAGGCCTATGGGGCGCAGGAACAACTGCCCTATACCGAGGATGCGCCGCTACGCGCCGAGCATCCGTATGACGTATCCAAGGCATGTGGCGACATGCTGGCGCGTACTTATGCCCATACCTATGGGTTGCCGGTAGCCGTCGTCAGATGTGCCAATATCTACGGGCCAGGAGACTTGAACTTCTCGCGGCTGATCCCGCACACGATTCGCACGGTGTTGGAGGGCCAGCGGCCCCAAATCCGCAGTGACGGCACTCCCCAACGTGACTACTTATTCATTGATGACGCCGTCCGTGGCTACCTGTTGGTAGCCGAGCAATTAAATAGGCCCCAGGTAAGCGGCCAGGCTTTTAACCTGGGGACGGGAGAGCCGGTGTCAGTGTTGGAACTGGTGGAGCAAATTATCCACATCGTCGGGGATAGGGAAATAACGCCCCAGATACTGGCCGAGAGTTGGGGTGAGATTGATCAGCAGTACCTGGACGCCAGCAAAGCAAAGAAGATTCTGGGTTGGGAGCCGCGGGTTGAGCACAGTGAGGGTCTGAGGGTGACAGTTGAGTGGTATCGGCGTTACCAGCAAGGCCTACCGGCTGCTCAGAGCAGCACTAATTGATGATTTTATCTATTATTGTTCCGGTCTATAACGAGCGCGATACCATACTGACAGTACTGCAACGTGTCCAACAGTTGCCGGTTGATAAGGAAATTATCGTTATTGATAATTGTTCTACCGATGGGACCCGGGAACTGCTTCAAGAACTGGATGATGACAACTTGCGGGTAATTCTGCAGCCCCGCAACCTGAAGAAGGGTAATTCTGTCAAAAAAGGTATAGAGGCGGCCCAGGGAACGTACACGGTGATCCAGGATGCCGACCTGGAGTATGATCCCCAGGATTTGGTGAGGATGCTGGAGGTTGCGCAGCAGCCGGGAGTAGCAGCGGTGTTTGGGTCGCGTATCCTGGACGCCGATCAACGCAGCCAGGGCTTGCGCGGGCAGATTTTTTCGTGGTCACGGCGGGCGTTAAGTGGATTGCACCGGCTGCTGTACAGGAGCCAGTTGACCGATGTGGCTACTTGTTACAAGATGGCCCCGACTCAACTGCTGCAGAGTCTGAAGCTGCGCTGCGAGGGCTTTGATTTGGATTTCGAGCTGGCGGCTAAGCTGGCCAAAGTGGCCCACCAGCAGGACCGCAAGGTAGTGGAGATATCTATATCTTATCATCCACGAGGTATAGATCAAGGAAAGAAATTGCGGTGGTGGGATGGCATAGGGGCGGCTTGGGCATTGTTTAAGTACCGATTGGTGGATTGAGAAGGGCAGAAAACCGATGAGGAATAGGCTCGGACTTATTGTAGCGGTGGCCGGTGGCGTAGTGGCGATAATAGTGGTGGTTAGTTTGGTGGGGCAGGTAAGAGTGTCTCCACCGGAGGAGAGGGTTGAACCGGGGCCACAACCAAAGGAGTCGGTGGACCAGCCCCAGCCGTTGCAAATTGAGGGCACCGAAGTCACCCAGAGAGATGAGCAAGGCAACATAATCTGGCAGGTGCACGCCGCCGGGCAACTCAACTACGATGAAAGTACCCAGACACTGCGGGGTGAGGATATCCACTGGGAACTGATGAGGGCGGGCCGCGAGAAGCTGATAGTGGAGGCGGGCCGATTCGCAGCCCAAGACAAGAATCGGCAAATCAACTTTAGCCAAGGGGTGCAGGTGTATACTGAGAGTAAATCCCAGATATTTGAAGTATCCAGCCTGACCTATGAATCCGATACCCAGAAGCTGATTGGCCACGGATCAGTCAGGTTCCGCGTGGGCAACTGGGAGGCCACGGGGAGGCGCTTGGTTATTGATAACCGCCGCCAGGAGGTCCGCCTGGCGGGTCCCGGGCATTTCAGCCGACTGAGAGGCTGATTGAATAATTACCTGATGGTTGAGGAGAGGCAGACAGTTATGAAGAGATCGCGGACAAGTCAATGGGTGGTGGGAATGGGATTGTTGGGGCTGCTACTGGCCCTGGCAGTGGTTGGTTTAACCGAGGAACTGCGCACCCGCACTGTGCAGATTTACTACGACAATCTGACCCTTCATTGGGACACGAACGTGATAGAGTTTGCTGGCAGTAGTGGGCAGCCGTGCAAACTTACCATGACAGCTCCCCACCAGGCGACTATGACGGCACCGAAGATGTCAGGCAAACTAAGCTCCGGGGGTCAAGACATTGAGTGGCTGGAGACTATGGGGACAACCCATCTTACTGTCCTCACCAGTCCCGATGAGGAAGGCCAACGGTTTAAGATCGTGGCTACGGGGAGCCAGGGAGCCAAGTACTTCAGGGCAAGCCAGACGGTGGAACTTGCCGGCGGCGCCAAAGCTGACCTGATATCCTTACCCGCCGGGCGTGGGGAGGCGCATATTACCGCTGAAGCCCTCCAGGTGGACCTGAAGACCAACACTATTACCGCCACCAAGGGCCATCTTAAGATCATCACACCACTGGAAGATGAGCAGCCGGAGGCGGGCGAGTAACTATGGCTTTAATCGCGGAGAATTTGGTTAAATCCTATGGTGGGCGGCGAGTGGTAGACGGAGTAGACATCTGTATTGAGCGAGGCGAGATAGTGGGGCTGCTGGGCCCCAACGGCGCGGGTAAGACCACTACTTTCTATATGATTCTGGGGTTAGTGGCAGTGGAGAGCGGGAGTGTGTTGCTGGATGGAGAGGATTTAGCCCCCGTGCCCATGCACGTCCGCTGTCGGCGGGGTCTGGGCTATCTGGCCCAGGAGCCGTCGGTTTTCCGCAAGCTGTCGGTGCGAGATAACTTGCTGCTGATACTGGAGATGCAGCCGCTGACACCGCAACAGCGCAAGCAGCGGGCCGACCAGTTGATGGAGAAATTGGGCATCTCGCATTTGGCCGATCAGATGGGACAGGTGTTGTCCGGTGGTGAGCGGCGCCGAGTGGAGATAGCCCGAGCACTATGCACCTCCCCGTCATTCATTCTCCTGGATGAGCCGTTTACCGGCGTAGACCCTATTGCTATTGAGGACATCCGCCAGATTGTGGGCGAATTGCAATCGGAGGATATCGGCATCCTGATAACTGATCATAATGTCCGCGAGACACTGGCAATAACTGACCGCGCCTACATCATGTCCGAGGGTAAAATCCGTACCCAAGGACCAGCCCGGGATTTGCCCAATGACCCCATTGCTCGCAAATACTACCTGGGCGAGCGGTTCCAGATGTAAGAGCGGGACTTCTGATGAGGATGGAAGCAGATGCGCAAGCTGGATAGATATGTCATTAGAGAGATGATTGGTCCGTTCTTGTTCGGGATCGGGGCATTTGTCATTGTGCTGGTCAGCATTGACCTGCTCTACGATGCGTTAAAACTGATTGTCCGCCAGGGGTATCCGCCGGATGCGGTGGCCAAAGCATTTCTCTACCAAATCCCTCAGACGATTGCCTTGACTTTGCCCATGGCAACTATGTTCAGCAGCCTAATGGCCATTGGGCGATTGAGTGGGGATGGAGAGATAACAGCTATGCGGGCGGGCGGAGTGGGGTTTGTGCGGATTGTCGCCATAGTTATAATAGCTGGTCTGGTGGTAACCGGGGTGGCATTCGCGTTTAATGAAGGGATAGTACCTCATGCCAATGCCGCCTCCCGTCGCCTGCTGAAGGAAATGAGTGGCCAGGTGCTTGCTGACCAGGATTATCTGTATTTCCAGATACCCGCCCAGGGCCGGCCACAACGCATTGTGTATGCCAAGCATTTTGATGCTGACAGTAAGCAACTAAAAAATGTGTGGATTGCCGAATTTCACGGCGAGACGTTCCAGGAGATGTGGGAAGCTGAGGAGGCGGTCTGGCAACAGCAAACCATAACCCTCAAGCAAGGAACCCACACTACCCAAACGGCCATGGGGCCCAGAGAAGAGAAGTTCACGCAGGCGCAGTACAATGTCGGCTTAGCGCCATGGGAAGCAGCGCAGACCCGCAAAGAGCCCAAGGATATGACATTGCTCCAACTGCGCGAACGAATCGCCAGTTACCAGCAAATAGCCGCTCCGGCTCGCCCCCACACCCAATTGACCATATTGTACGAGCATTATCACATGCACCTGGCGGCCCCCTGGTGTGCCCTGGGATTTGCGCTTATCGGCGTGTCCCTGGGCCAGCGCCCGCAACGGACATCCACGGGTGTGGGCCTGGGAGTTTCGCTGATCATAATATTAGCCTACTACATTATCTTTAGCCTACTACGGGTAATCGGGGAGCAGGGCACCCTCTCGCCAGTGATAGCCGCGTGGCTGCCCAATGCTATTCTGTTCACTGTCGGCGGCGGGCTACTAATTGAGGCCGCTCGTTGAGCATAACAATGCCATTGTCCGGGTCAGGGGATAGCGACCATGTCAACATATACTATTGTTGCCTTCATAGTGCTGCCGATTGCGGGCGGAGTCATTGCTTGGCTGGGAGACGTAATCGGCTACCGGGTAGGTAAACGGCGCAGCAGTCTTTTTGGCCTGCGACCCCGCCTCACGGCGCGAGCTATCGGCGTCGCCGTGGGAATAATACTACCGATTGTGGGCTTGGGGGTGGCCGCTGCTGGCAGCCAGTATGCCCGACTGGCCCTGTTCCACTTAGAGGATCTGAACAAAGAGCAGCAGCAACTACGGGAAAACAACCAAGATCTGAGCAGCCAGGTGGCACAGGCTAAGCAAAACCTTACTGAAGCTGAGAAGCATACTCAGGAGGCCAGCGCCAGAGCCGACAAACTGGCCGCAGACGTCAAGCACAAGAGAGAGCAGTTAAGCCGGGCGCAGAGTGAGTTAGGGACTGTGCAGCGGCGTCTGGACCAGGCTAATGAGGAGCTGGCGCAACTGCGCGCGGACACCGACAGGCTGCGTGAGGAGCGCGAATCCCTCATCGCGCAGAATACAAGTCTGAACGAGGATTTTCGTACTTTGAATGCCAACCACCGTGATTTGATGTCCCAATACCAACAGCTCAACGCTGATTACAACAATGTCAGCGCTGAACTGACCACGGCCAACCAGCATGTCGCCCAGGCGCAGGAGAGAATTGACAACCTGGAAGTAACAGAGGCTGCCCTGAATTCGCATATTCACACCTTAGAGAATCGTCTCCCCGTCCTACAGCAGGAAGTCAGTCAGTTGCAGCAACAGATTGAACAAGCCCGGGCCGAACTAAGTCAGGTGCAGGAAGAGCTGTTCGTGTGGCGAGTAACGGCTCTGGGGCCGGTCGTCTATGAGACCGGGGACGAGATTATACGAGCAGTGGTGGAGACCCAGCAGACTCATAACCAGATTGAAAGTTCACTGTATGAGCTGTTGTTCCTGGCCTCCAAGGCGGCCGAATCACAGGGGGCACCAATCGGGGAGACTGGGCGGGCGGTGGCGGTGCATGCGCCGGTGCCGCCGGAAGACATTGATCGAGAGGTCAGCGAGGAGCGGATTATCAACGCGTTAGCGCGGGAGATTCGCAGGCAGGAGGAGGGCAGTGTCGTGGTGAGCATCCGCGCCATTGGCCGCGTGTTTAAGGCCCAGCCGAAGCCAGTTCCGGTAGGAGTGCTTATTATAGATAACCGGCGGGCCTTTGAGGAAGGCCAAACCATCGTGACTATGGAGATAGATGGGGGCAGTCCCCGGGCTGAAGTCTTCCAGAATCTGTGGCTGTTGCTCGGACAGATAAGGCAGGCCGCCCAAGAGCACGGGGTACTGCCTGCCCCGGGCACCGGCCAGTATGGAGAGGTGCGAGCCGAACAGCTACTGACGGCCCTGGATAAGCTCCTGGCCGCCGGCAGACCGACACCAGTTTGGGCAGCAGCCGCCCAACCAGTTTACATAGCCAACCAGCAGCCGTTCTCCGTGGCATTGAAGGTGGGTGAGCCATCTGAGTCAGGAAGTTCGTAGGGGCGCGATTCTATCCGTGGATCCGGGCACCGATAAGTGCGGGATGGCAGTATTGAGCAGGAACGGAGAAGTGCTGTACCAGGGGATTGTACAGACCGATGAGTTGGCGGAGGCGGTGCAGCGGCTGCGGGAGGAATTTCACATAACTGCCGTGGGGATCGGCGATCGAACCGGTGCACAGCGGGTAGCAGGAATATTGAGCGCTACTTGCCCGGATATTGAACTGAAGCGAGTTGCGGAGGATATGACCTCACTATTGGCGCGACAGCGGTACTGGCAGGACCATCCGCCGCGGGGACTGCAAAGACTAATTCCGGCGGGACTGCGTTTCCCTCCCCGCCCAGTTGATGATTACGCGGCAGTCATACTCGCTGAGCGGCTCACAGGCGCACAAGACCCTCAGTCACAAAGGCTTAGTATTGAGGGCGGCGACGATTAGCACGCCGAAAACTACACCCGCCATAGTCCCCAACTTCACCCCCCATGGGGCCTCTATAATACTCACCCAGGGAGTAACCTATAGCCCCAAAGAGAATAATCCCTCCTATGCTGAGTATGTACCGCATCGCTCAGATCACCATCCTCCTGTCGTTGCGTATTCCCCCAGCCAGTGATGGTAACAACGCGGATGATGTCAAATAGTCACTAATGGAGCAGTTAGGAATTGGGGGGGACGATCTGGAGAAAGTCAGCAATGCGACAGAAAACGGTGTCAACCTGGGCCATTAGGGCGAGGCGATTGTTGCGCAGGCGCTCATTTTCGACCATGACCATTACATCTTCAAAGTACTGGTGGATGGTGGGCAGAAGACTACGGAGATATTCGGTTACCCGTGCATAATCAGGCTGAGGTTGGTCAAGGGCAGACTCTACATTTTGCCTGACCGCTTCAAATTCGGTGCTCATCGTACTCTCGGTAGGATGCTCAAACAGTGAGGCGTCCACTTGAAGGGAGTCAGGGAGGGATTCAGGGCGGGTGATGCGGGCCGGTCGTTCGGCGGCTGTGACCAGGTCAATAAAGGCTTCGGGATCCTTCCGCTTCAAGTCGGCCAGGCAAGTGGCCCGGCGGGTGGCATCGGTAATATCATCCCAGGGTATGGCCAGGATCGCCCGAGCAATATCATAGCTAACCCCGCGTTGTTCCCAGGCTGCCGCCAGCCGAGCAGCAAAGAACTCCTTGAGGGCGACGGCCGTCTGCTCGATGCTGGGCAATTCCTCCTCAGCAGGGGCGGGAAGAAGCTGGAGGGCATAATCAATCAGTGCTGACAGAGGCAACGAATAGCCGGTCTGAATGATGATTTCGACGATACCAGCCGCCTGGCGACGCAAACCGTGGGGATCAGCCGACCCGGTGGGGATGAGATTAAGGCGGAAGCAGGCGGCTAAGTTATCAATCTTGTCGGCCATGCTAATCAACTGGCCGGCGGGAGAAGCCGGAATGGGGTCCTGGGGACTGCGCGGCTGATAGTGTTCAGCGATGGCCTGAGCCACCGCCTCAGGCTCACCGGAGGCCCGCGCGTAGTAGCCGCCAATGACGCCCTGTAGTTCGGCCAGCTTTAGATCACCGACCATCATGGTGACCAGATCGCATTTGCAAAGTTGGGCGCTCCGGCTCAAGACCGAACCTAATTGTTCATCTTCGCTGTCAACCGCCTGGTGTAGCCAGTCGGCGAGCTGTTCCAGACGGGCAGTCTTCTGGTACAAATTGCCCATACCCTTCAGGAAAGTCACTCGTTTCAATTCTTCTCGGCGCTGGCCGAGCGGTTGGCGCGTATCATGCTGGTAGTAGAACTTCGCGTCATCCAGGCGGGGCACGATGACTCGCTCCCAGCCTTGGCGCACCACATCGGCCGCCTCAGGACGGGCGTTGGTTACTGCGATGAACTCGGGCATAAGCTCACCGTCAGTATTCTCCACTGAAAAGGCTCGTTGATGTCCCTGTAGCACCGTGACCAGTATTTCGGGGGGTAGCTCCAGGTAGCTGGGATCAAAACTGCCGCGGACGCAAGTAGGATACTCGACCAGGAAGTTGACCTCAGTAAGGATGTCGGCATCAGTCCGCGGGCGACCGTCCACCTCAGCGGCTAATTGCTGGGCCTGCTGGACGATCATTTCCTGGCGCTGGTGATGGTCGGCAATTACCCCGTTTTCAGCCAATCGCTGCAGATAGGCGGAGGCAGAGGGTATTTCCACCCGCTTCTCCCCCATCACCCGGTGGCCGCGACTGGTGCGACCGGCTCGCACACCGGCGATTTCCAGATCCAGTATTTCCTCGCCTAATAGTGCCACCAGCCACCGTATTGGCCGGGCAAACTCAATGTCCAGGTCAGCCCAGCGCATGGTCTTGGGAAAGCTAAGCTTCAGTGTAACCTGGCGCAACAGGTCAGGGAGGACCTCAGCAGCCGGCTGGCCGGGGCGGTGGACCTCGGCGAAGACAAATCGGCCCTTTTCAGTGTCGCGTACCTCAAGCTGCGATACCAAGACGCCCCGGGCCTGGGCAAAGCCTTGAGCGGCTGGGGTGGGATTGCCATCCTCATCAAAAGCCTGTTCAGCCGGGGGACCCTTATGTTCGTCCACATTGTCCGGCTGGCATTCAGCAATGTCCTGAGCAATAACCGCCAGTCGGCGGGGCGTACCGTAGGTACTGATAGCGGCCGGCGGAAGCCCCAAGTCAGTCAGACCCTGCTGCAGATTGGTCTCCAACTGCTGGAGGGCCGGCAGCACGGCGTCGGCCGGTATTTCTTCAACTCCTATTTCGTAAAGCAAATCTACGCTCATAATGTTACTCTTCGCTTGTCACGTAGGCGGGGTTCTCTCCTTCGGCAGGCTCAGGACGGTGAGCTTGCCGAACCGCAACCCCGCTACCTGCAACGAACGCGCAGGTTGAGAACCTGCGCTACGCGATTGCGTGTGTTGACAACCAGCGCTACGGAATTGCTTTTGTTGATGACCTCGCTACGTGTCGAGCAATGGGAAGCCCAACTCCTCGCGTTGGGCCAGATAGAGTTCGGCAACCTGGCGAGCCAACTTGCGAATGCGCAGGATTATGCCGTGGCGTTCGGTGACGCTGACTGCCCCGCGCGAATCAAGTAAATTGAAGGTGTGAGAACACTTCAGTACATAGTCATAAGCCGGGAGAGGCAGCCCCTTGGTGACGACAGCGGTAGCCTCGCGCTCGTACATCTCAAATAATTGCTGAAGCATAGGGACGTCAGCGACATCAAAATTGTACTGGGAGAACTGTTTTTCTTCCTGGAAGCGCAACTGTCCATAGCGGATATCGTCTGACCACATCAGGTCGCGGTAATCATCAACGTCTTGCAGATACATTGCCAGCCGTTCGGGCCCATAGGTAAGCTCAACCGATACCGGTTGGCAGGGCAGGCCGCCGACCTGCTGGAAGTAAGTAAACTGGGTAATCTCCATACCATCCAACCACACCTCCCAGCCGACACCGGCCGCCCCCAGAGTCGGAGCCTCCCAGTCATCTTCTACAAAGCGAATATCATGGTCTTCAGGCTTGATACCCAGCGCTTCCAGGCTACCCAAATAAGTCTCCTGAATGTCGGCGGGAGAAGGCTTAATCAGTACCTGGTATTGGAAATAGCGTTGCAGGCGATAGGGGTTCTCGCCATAGCGACCATCAGTAGGACGGCGGGAGGGCTGGAGGTAGGCCACTTGCCACGGCTCAGGCCCCAACGAACGCAGGAAAGTATCCGGCGCCATCGTCCCCGCCCCCATTTCAATTTCATAAGGGTAGCTGAGATGGCAGCCCTGAGCCGACCAATAGTTGTCCAGCGTACGAATTAGCTGTTGAAATACCAACTGCCCGTACACTCCTGACGTGGGGAGAAATTATTGTATTGAACCGATGGTCGCCGGTAACTCTCAGTCGCCGCGCAAAAAATCCTCTACTTGGTCATTCTGAACTTCAACAGCCTTCAGCGATATCCGCGTGAACCAGCCCACGAAGATAAAGAACATCCCTACTCCGATCCAGGTCAGCAGGCCTCCATTACCCACATAGCTACATATCACTGCGCCGAGGGCGAGAAGCCCGGAAGCCACTAACTGAATCTTGTCAACGCTGGTATGTAAATCAGACTGGCCCCATTTGTTTTCGGGCAGTAAGATGCCCATTTCCTCAAGCTCTTTCATTGACATATACGTCGCCTCCGGCGAGAACTACTCTTCGGCACCCTCCTGAATATCCCAGAAGAATTGGAAGAAACTTGATACCCCGAACTGCATTCGGCCACCGCGCAGATTTACTAACATCAGCGGACATTTTACCCGGCCGGCAATTTGCCTGGTTCTATCGCCCCACAGGGTGCGCCGTATCCAACTTTCCCGTGAGGCCCCTATGAGTACCAAGTCAAAATTCTCCGAGCGTTTCACAATCTCCTCCACTACATCCCCGCCCGCTATGCGGATGCGGAAACGGCGCTCGGGTCGTTGGTTCTGTTCTGGAGGGGTCTCGGCTTGTTGGGCATGCAGCCTATCCAGGCTGTCGCGTAACATGGCGGCACGGTCGGCCCGTTGCTGGGCGGATAGTTGAGGGTCAACCACATGCAGCAATTGAATATAGCCATCGTCGGGCGTTACCAGCGGCACGGCAAAATGGCTCATCAGATGGGCGTGCTGGGGGTGCTGGACGGGAATCAGGATTCGCGGGGCGGGAAGCTGCACATCACCGCGCACCACCACTACATTAGCGTGGGCCTTTTTGACGATGCGATCAATGTTGCTACCGATTATGGTTTGCGGGTCACTGACGTCTCCCTGCCAGCCCATAACCACAAAGTTGGCCTGAGTTTCTTCGACCGTATCAATAATAGCGTCGGCAGTACGGTGGCCAACTCTCACCAGCCGAGTGGCTGCCAATCCCATCTCCTCGGCTTGCCCAGCGGCCTGGTCAATGATAGGCCGGACCTCGTTGACGAACTCGCGGCCTATGCTGACCGGCAATTGGTCGGGTACAGTTATCACGTGCAGAAGCATCAAGTTACCGGGCTCTACTTGGAGGATGCTGTGGGCTACCCTCAGGAGATTAGCCGACCGGGCAGGGTCACCCACCGGCACCAGCACGGAAAACCGCTCGCGGTCAATGTGAGCCCGCTCCTCAATGACCACCGGCGTTACTTCCTTTTCCCGCTCGCGCTTGGAAGCGTATAGCCAGTGGATGAGAGCGCCGGCGAGTATCCAGCCGATGGTTATGTACCAGGCCAGAGGCGAGAAACTGAACATAAACAGGGCTAACAACAAGTTGGCGATAATGGCGAGGATGGGTACATAGGGGAAGAAGGGGATCAGATAGCCATAGGCTAGCTTGTCACCGTATTTCTTACGGATGGTGATGACCGCCACATTAACCTGAAGGAACAGCAGCAGGAACATAATGCAGGCTGCGGAGGCCACGTCCTTGATGGGCGCACCGACGGCCATAATGATCATCAGTAGGCCGCTCAGCAGCAAGGCAACGTGGGGTATGCGCGTCTTGGGGTGCACCAGACCGAAGACATCAGGCAAATTCCGGTCGCGTCCCATAGCAAAGGAAACGCGGGTGGAAGAATACGTAGTGGCATTCAGGGCGCTCATCGTGGACAGCAGCCCACCTATGGACATGATAATCACGCCCAGCGGCATAAAGTTCCCGGCCGCTTCACCCAACGCGACCTCCGCGTGCTCGCCCAGCCATTGCCACGTGGTGGCCTGCGCGCTTCCCACAGGCAGCGTCACTGCCCCTATCGAGACAAATGCCACTAAGATGTACAGCGGAATAACTATCGCCAGAGCCAGAAAGACGGCTTTGGGGATATTGCGCCGGGGATTTCTTACCTCTTCGCCGGCCTGGACAATGATTTCGTAGCCCTCAAAGGCAATGAAGGTAAGCCCCATGGCACTGAGGATGCCCGCCATTCCCTGGGGAGCAAATGAGGGAGTAGAGAACTTACTAAGGAACTCGGGATTACGAAAGATAGCAGCCAGCCCGAACGCGATGAATGCGCCGATAACGACAATCTTGGCCAGAGTGACGATATTGCCCACCAGGCTAGTCTCGGAAGCCCCACGGTAGTTGATGTATATGAAGGTGAGGACAATGAGGACGGCCAGAACTTTGTGGAGAAGATCGCCCTGTAATCCGAATACCGATATCCCAAACTGATTGAGCACCAGTTCCAGATAGGCTCCAAAGCCCAGGGCATAGAGACTACCAGCTACGGCGTGGGCAAACCAGCTCATCCAGCCCGCCAGAAAGGCGTTGCCCCCGGGCAAGCCCTCTCTAACCCACAGGTAACCACCACCAGCCTCAGGAATTGCCGAGCCCAGTTCCGCATAGACCATAGCCGTAAGGATGGTCACAATACCGTTAAGAGCAAAGGCCAAGATTAAGGCAGGGCCGGCCGTTCCGGCCGCCATCCCGGTGAGTACGAATATCCCGGCCCCAATCATACCGGCGACACCGACCATTGTTATGTCAAATAAACTCAGGTCGCGGCTCAGGGCAGTACGGGGCTGCTGAGTCTCAGGGGCTTCTGCAGTCATTGGGTGTCTTCCGGACTAAGACAAAAATACATTAGCTGGGTAGTACATCTTCCATTTTTACCATAAAGCGGGCCATAAGGGCCCGCGCGAAGTTCGGTACTAATTATACGGGATAGTAGCCGGCTGCGAAATAACTATATGATGCCTGACAGCACCCCCGTCTCAATCAACTGCGGAGTGACGCGGGGCAGCTTGCGCCGGATACGGGACAGGGCGTTATCAATAGACTTGACCTTGCAATGCAAGTCCCCGGCCATCTCTTTATATGATTTGCCAGTTCGGTACTCGGTGAGCACTTCCCACTCAAAGGGCGATAGTTGTTGGCGCAGCGATCGCTGGAGGATACGCTCGCCTTCAATACCCAGTACGACCCGCTCCGGTTCGGCATCTACCTGCGAGGTGAGCATCTCCAGCAAACTACGGTCATCATCATCGCCACTGGGAGGAGCCTCCAGCGATATAGAAGAGTTGAGGGGAATCTGCTTTTGTCGAGTGGCAGTCTTGATGGCAGAAATCATCTGGCGCTGAATGCAAACTTTGGCGAAGCAGGCAAAGGAAGTGTCACGGTTGGGCTTGTAGTCAGTAATAGCTTCCCACAGACCAATCATGCCAATCTGTATCAGGTCATCTCGCTCGGCACCCACCAGGAAATACGATTTTACTTTAGCGCGTACCAGATTACGGTATTTGTGGAGCAAGTACTCACAGGCTTGCAGGCTTCCTTCTGCTTGGGTCCGGCGCACCAGTTCTTCATCGGAAACTGTTTCGTATGAGAGGGTTCCGGCCATGGCCGAAGTCTCCAGGAAGAACCCGACTAGGTCAGCCATAATTCACCTCGGGCAATTTGAGAATATGGTCGTCATCCTGCTGGTGCGATCAGGCTGAAATGCTACCAATCCTGACGGCTCAACCCTTCATCCATACTTGTTTATTGGCTGATACAAATTGTGACGATATGGGACAGTATTAGTCAGCACCAACTCAGCTCGCTAATCACCTCTTAAATGGAGCAGTATTTGTCTGGGCAGGCCACGAAACTGCCGACGTTGCCACCAGTGACACACAGATTCCCCGTGCTTGGGCGGGGTTCTGCGGATACTGGTGTATGTCTGCTACGGCGGCGGCGACTATTGTGTAGTGAAGACGCCTTACTGGGGGCCGGTGGTGAGCGATGTTGTATTGCTAACAGACTACGATGGCCTGCTGCGATGGTAGTGTAGAATCTGCTGCGTTAGGTCAGTCTCCGCGCCCCAGAGAGCACTCGAGGGCCTAACGCGCACCGGATATAAGCCCGGTGGCCAGGCCAGCCACCCATTTACTTGTCAACGGAATTTATTATACATAATCTTCACGGTCGTGTCAAGCGCTATTGATAACCTACAAAGGCATACCGCGGTAGGCCGTATGCTCAATGTCCAAGAGAAGATTGGTAATGAAATTCTCCTATTACAGCAGTTCGGCCACGGAAATTACCTGACCGTCCCTCTGCACTGACTCGTTCACTGCCACGGTTACGGCCAGGGTGCGGAGAGCGTCAGCATAGTCAGAGTGTATCTCACTGCGGTCGCCGGTCTTTATCGCGGCGACAAACACATCGTCTTCCCGCTGGTAGCCGTTGACCTGGTTGGTATACTCGCCTCCCCCTTCCTCGTCAGCCCAGGTGAGCGAGTCGCCAGCAATGGACAAGGTGAAGCCATGGGCGAGGACCCGGAGGCTGCTCTGGCCCCACTCACACCCACTTAGTATGCATGTGCAGGATATGGTGCCCACCGCGCCCGAGGCAAACTGCAGATTGGCGGTAATGGCATCCTGGATATCAAAGTCGGGATAGACCCCGGCCATAGCTTGTTGGGTGCCAAACGCCTGTACTTCAGTGATTTCGCCGGACAAATAGCGGGCCATGTCCACGATGTGGGTGGCCTGCTCCACCATCTGGCCACCCGACTTGCTCATTACCCGCCACCAGGATACCTCCGGCGTAGCGCCCCAGAAGTTCCCAAAGACCAATCCGATGTTCTTATCTGCCAGCATATCTCTGGCTTTAATGACGTGGTCGTCCCACCGGTACTTGTAGGCGACCAGGGTCAGTAGACCTGCCTCCCCAATAGCCTCGCCAATGGGCCGAGCCATATCCATGTCAAGGGCCACCGGTTTCTCGATGAACATGGGCAGGCCCCGCCGGCAGGCTTCCAACTCGATATCCCCATGGGCAAAGGGTGGGACACAGATGGCCAGCGCATCCAACTGTTCGCTGTCCAGCATAGCCCGAAAATCCTGGTAGGCTTGGCCACCGTACTGATCAGCAGCCTGCTGGGCGCGGGCGAGCTCAACATCGCAGTATGCGGCAAGCTGGGCATCAGGATTATCATTGAACCTTTCCATGTGTCCTCCCGCCACACCGCCAGTGCCTATAAAACCTACTCTAACTGACATTAGTTATTCCTCCTTGGGTGGTAGTTGTATTGTTACTTGTTGCTCAGCGGCCTGGCATATCGCCACAGTAGTAGCCAGGGCATCTCGGGCCTCATCAATAGTGATCTGGGGCGAGGTATCGTTGACGATACAATCTATGAAGTGGTCCAGGGTGCGGGCGATGGCCCAGGGTCTTACCTGCAGCGGAGAGTGGACCTTCACCGGGGAGAAATCGTCATCCTTAATTAGGACGAGAGGCATTTCATCTTCCGGGTCATCGCGAATAAGGATTATGCCCTTAGTGCCAATAATCTCCTGCTGCTGTTGCCAGTTAGTGCCGGTAGGTGCGGGGGCTACTGTGATGGTGCCCAGAACATGGCCAGGAAGTTGCAGCAGGGCTACAGCGGTATCAAGGGGGCCATTGTCGGAAGTGTCAGTACCCGGACTGATTACAGCGGTGGCGGCTGTCGGACAGCCGAAGAAGTGCTGAAGCGTGTACACGGGGTGAAAGATGGCTTGAAAGGTTGAGTGGTGTGACAATTGTGCCGCCGCCTGGCCGAGACTGTCGGCGTCCTTCAGGCGGCCCGGGTCATTGGTGTAAACGGTTATGGTGGCCAGAGCTACTGGGCCGATGGCCGCCTGGCGGAGCAATTCCTTGGCCCGCCGATGAGCGGGCAACATCCGTTGCCACAGAACGGGAAACAGTTTCTGGCCGGCTGCTACGGCAACTCGGATCATCTCATCAAACTGTGGCAGCGTCGCGGCAGGCGGAGCCTCCACAATAATATCCTTGCCTGCTTGCAGCCCCGCCAGGACCGCCGAATGACATAAGTGCCCAGGCAGACACACGTCCACCACATCAACCGACTCCTCAGTAACCAACTGGTGGTAGTCGGTGAAAATCCTCTTGATTATGCCAAAGTGGTCAGTGAGCTGGGGGCACTCTTGCCCCGGGGTGCTGGCCAGGTAGACATCGGCTACATAAGGATTGTCAATATAGGCGCGCAAATGGGCCACAGCCGCGGCATCATCAGCAATCAGTCCTATTCGCAATGGGTGGTTGAGGTCCATAGAGTCTGCCCTATTCACTCGGCTTTCTGAACATAATTCATCCGTAAGTTGGTCAGCTCGGTGGACAGTTCGGTGCGTTCGGACTCGTCCAGATGGTCTTGCAGCTTTCCGACGATCAACTCTAACGTATCAATCGCCAATCGAGCCTGGGGAAGATCCTGGGTAAGCTCCTCGGCGCCCGGCGCGAGCCGAATACCCAGATGAATCCAGGCCTGTTGCATAAGAAGTCCGGTCATAAACCGCAGTGTATCATAGATAGTCAGTTCAGCCAACGACACCGGCTCCGGTGCACTTTCGCTATCAGGACCCGCGCCTGCTTCGCCTGTCTCCTCGGGTTGATCGGTCTCTTCATCTGGTGGTGCCTCGCTCATTTCATCGCCTGTCTGTTCAGCAGGGGATTCTGTCGAATCCGGCGCGGCTGAGTGACGCTTGTCCACCTTACGGAATTGTGGTTCGTCAGGAGTTTGGTTGTCTTGGTCATCTTGGTTGGTCATAGTCAGAGAACCTCCTCAATTGATTGGGGGCAGACTTCGGCCTCGCACCCCTACCGTGTATATGCCCGATGCCTGTCGGGTAAAGTCAATAGGCACCGGCCAGAACTGCCGAATAACCCCGGCCACAGTACGTAAGTGCGCGGTAAGCTGGGGCGTAGAGAACACACTTTGGCCGTCGGCGAGAGCCAAATAGATCAGCAGTTGGTCAGCAAGGTGCTCATCAACAGCGGCGCCACTATCCCAAAAGGCGCGAAAGCCTCCACCTGCCTCGGCTCCTACTTTTTCAGCCGGTCGGCCCTTTTTCCCCAGCACACTATAGCCGCCCAGACCGGCCGAGAATTGACCAGCCACCAGTATAGCCGTACCCGGTCCGTCCGCAGGAGTCAGCCGCACTTTCTGCACCTCAACGGATAAGTCCCCCATTTCCCCCTGCGCCCCCTCAATCTGACGATTGAGAATATGGTCGGGTAAATCTTCGCTTACCGTACTGGCAATTACCAGCCGCTGCAGCTCTCCCCTATCGGTCATATTTACCGCCTTCAGATTATCGCAAGGCGGTGTTATATGGGCGGTGATTTCGCCCCCGCCGCGGGGATACCAGCCGGCCTTTCGCCTCTCCACTGTCACCTGGGCACCCAAGCGGTTAAGCGCAGGGACAAATACATACTGCAAGTACTCAAAGGTAGGACTCCAGGCCACGTTAGTGCCGCCCCGAATGGTAACTTGGCTGGGCTGAGCCGCGTGCAGCAGCACCGGCAGCAGGGCCTGTAGTATCAGCGAGGTGGAACCCGCCGAAGGCCGTACATCGGCTACATCAAAGCAGAATTCCCCCCCTTGAATGGGACCGGGCTGGAAGCTAAGTTGGCGGGAGCCAAATTCGCATCCGTCAACTTCAGCGTCACATATCACGGCTACCGCCCGCACACAGGTAATATGCTGAGCAGCCAGGCCGGGTTTGGACCGGCCCGCCCGAATGTTATGCATCGTTAGCGGCGTACCCATCAGCGCTGCCCACGACAGGGCCGTGCGCAACACCTGTCCGCCGCCTTCACCATAAGAGCCGTCAATCTTCACCATAGCGCTATCGGGGTAGATTTTAGCAGTAGCCGGGCGCGGTGTCAATCTAAGCTGGGCGCCTGCCTTGTCATTTCAGTGGGCTCAGATTATACTTATCCTGACGCAAGGTTCATACCCAGGGCAATTAAATACTTTATTGGATCTCCGGTGACCGCACAGCAAACCACTTTGAAGATACATACCAACTGTCCTGCGGAGACGCAGGCCCTGGCAGCAGAGCTGGGCAGGCGGCTGCAAATTGGCGATTTTATAGCCCTATGCGGTCCGTTGGGCGCCGGTAAGACCTGCTTTGTGCAGGGACTGGGGACGGGGCTGGAGGTGTCGGGCCGTATCACCAGTCCCACCTTCATAATCATGCGCCACCACCCGGGCCCGGTGCCCTTGTGCCATGCTGATGCCTACCGGATCTCAACGGCCCAAGAGCTGGAAGAGGCGGGACTGACCGAGATGGCCGAGCAGAGTGTGCTGGCGCTGGAATGGGCCGAGAAGGTATCGGAAATATGGCCGGATGAATTGTGGATTGTATCAATAGAATATGATGAGCCGGGCCGCAGCATTGAGCTAATTGGACGGGGCCGGCGGCCAGCAGCGATAATTGGGGAGCTTAAAGATGCGTATTCTGGGGATTGAAACATCGGGGAAAAACACCAGCAGCGTGGTGTTGTGGGAGGACAAATCCTGTGTGGCGGAAAGTATTTTCGCCTCGCACCAGGTTATCTGTCAGGTGTTGACCAAGGAGATTCTGGGCGTACTCGGCACTAAAACCGTGCCTGAGGCCCAGTTAGACGCGATTGCAGTGTCCGTTGGCCCTGGATCGTTTACTGGACTGCGGGTGGGGGTGGTAACTGCCAAGGTACTGGCCTACTGCTGCGGGATACCGGTGGTGGGGGTGTCAACCCCGGAGGCGTGGGCGGCAGAGGCGAAGGCGCCAGCCGGCAGCTTGATCGCCGTTGTGCAGCCGGCCCGGAGAGATCATGTATATTTGACCACCTTTGAGAAAGCCGACTCACCCATGGTGAAAGCACTAACATCTCCGCAGGTGGTCAGCAGCCAGGACGCTGCCCGGATACTTGATGACGCCAGCCGCCGCTGCCAGGTTTTGGTAACCGGGGACGCTACGGAGCAACTGGAGGCCCGGATACTGGAGAAATTGAGCCAGCCTGCTTCGGAGGCGAACCGATTGTCTGATGCTCCCCGGGCGGCTACCATTGTCCAGCTTGGGGGGGAGAAAGTCGGCGAGGCTGAGGCGGACAGTGCTCTTAGACTGCACCCAATATATATCGCCGTCTCGCAGGCCGAACGCAGCCAGGGAGTAAATCTCGGCCTGTAGGTGTGTGAAGGACACGGGTATGAATAGTGCGGCAAAACTTACTATCCGCCGAGCCACTCTGGGCGATCTTCCGATGATACTGAATATTGAACGAGCCAGCTTTCCCAGCCCCTGGTCGGCCTGGTTTTTCGGGGCCCAGCTAATGAAGCCGCGGGGACGACTGTATCTGGTAGCCATACTGGATGAGGCGATTGTGGGGTATATCGGTGCCAGCCATTTCCGCGCTGAGTGTCACATTGGCACCCTGGCAGTGCATGAGAGGCACCGGCGCGGCGGCATTGGGAAGGCATTGCTGCTGATAGTGTTGGAGCAGATGCGGCAGCAAGGCTGCGATTGTGTTACCCTGGAGTACCGGATTGGCAACTATCCGGCAGCCAGATTGTACGAGAAGACAGGGTTTGAGCAATTGCGTGTCACGCCGGGCTACTACCGTGACACGGGCGAAGATGCGGTAGAACTTATCATCAGGGACCTGGGGTCGCAGGACTGGGGCGAGCGGCTGCACGAGCAGTTTGAAGCCTGGAGACAACGGTGTGATTATGAGCTTGAAATTGTCATCTAAAACCCTGACACTGGGGATTGAGACCTCCTGTGACGAGACGGCGGCGGCCGTGGTAGAGGGTGGACAGCGGATACTGAGCAATTATGTCGCCACCCAGGATGACCTGCATGCGGTCTTCGGAGGGGTGGTGCCAGAGATTGCTTCGCGGCGGCACACGGAGGTCATGACTATTGTCGTGGATGAGGCGTTAAAGCAAGCGGAGCGGACTCTGGGTGATATTGACCTTATCGCGGTCACCCATGGGCCGGGGCTGGAAGGCTCACTGTTGGTGGGGGTCAGTGCGGCTAAGGGTTATGCCATCGCCACCGGCCGACCGTTAGTGGGGGTCAACCACCTGGAAGGGCACATGATGTCCAATTTCGTGGCCCCACCTGAGGAAGAACCGGCGGCGCAGCCGCTATTCCCGTCACTTTGTCTGATAGCCTCAGGAGGGCACACCGACTTGATACTGATACGAGGTTTTGGTGACTATCAAATCATCGGTCAGACCCGCGACGACGCCGCCGGGGAGGCGCTGGATAAAGCGGCGCGAGTGATGGGACTGGGGTATCCAGGTGGCCCGGCTATCGAGCAGGCCGCCTTAAGTGGGAATCCGCAGGGCATCAGTTTCCCGCGTCCCGTCGTGAAAAACAGCCTGGATTTCAGCTTTGCTGGTCTGAAGACGGCACTGGTGCGTTATGTGCAAGAGCATGGACTGGAGGCGACCGGTGGCGGCGTCGCTGATGTGGCCGCCAGTTTCCAGCAGGCGGTGGTAGATACGCTGGTGCGAGGCGTCACCGAAGCCCAGGAAGAATTCCCCGTCCGGCAAATCATGGTGTGTGGCGGGGTGGCAGCGAATACCACTTTGCGGCTAAGCATAAAGCAATTGGAAAAAACCACCCGGATGCCGGTCGTCTTTCCGCCCCGCGATCTGTGCACGGATAACGCTGCCATGATCGCGGGTGCTGGTTATTTCCGTGCCCAGCGGCAAGGACCAGACGGTCTGGACTTGGATGTGTTCTCAGCGCTGCCTCTGGCCGAAGCTGATTAACCTCTCCGACGTCTTCTAATCTTTTGGGTCAAGGGCTCTGCGCCTGAGGTGTGGCCGTGGAAGTCAAACAAACTGGTAATGCCTTTGCTGTCCTTCAGCAGTTCGATGTCCACGATGTCAACAAATACAACTTTCACCGCTACCGGGGCAAAGGGTGACCGACAGTACAATACATTGCCAAGCCACTCACACGTATGTCCTAACGGTCGGCGCCCGCTCGGCGGAGTCTTTATCCTTCCTCACCAAACCATACAAAATGTGGAAAACTTCGTTGATAACTCGTTTGACAGTGGTTTTTCGGTGGAAAAGTGCCGGTTTAGCGCAATTCGGCCTCCTACCGCCCGCAAAGGCTCTCATTACAGGAAAGCCGGCTTCTATCGAAGGTGAGGGAACTTTCAGGGGTGCTGCTGCGTCTATAAGATACAAACCACATAGCGAGGCGTCCTATCCTTGCAACCGCAGGACAGCCAGGTCATGGGAAGGTTGTACCCTCCCTCCTTCACATACCGCAGGGGACGCCTCGCTTTTTGATGTCTATGCCGTTTAGTATCGCCCGACGAGCGTGCCAGGGAGAGTCGGCTGGAGCCCATCCTCATCCCCGGATCAGACTGCATTTCTGAAAATGCAGCTTCGCCAGGAGGACGAGCTGGCTACCAACACCATCAAAGAACTCGGAGAGACCAACAGATATAGGAGCGGGGGGCTGGGATTGCGATGTTGAGGAGCAAAAGCCGGCTCAGAAGGCCATGCTATATTCCAGGCGGCCCTCACACGAGCGTTCTAGGTCGCCGGCGTTGGCCGGGGGAATGGTGCGGTGTAGGGATAGAATCAGACGGCCCCGATCACCCCACTCGCGGGTGTATTTGAGGTCCAGTACCGACGCGGGGACGGGCTTCTTGGGGTTGGGTTGGGGCACGAAGTCACCAGACAGATAGCTTATATCCACCTTGCCACCTTTAGTCTCGTCGCCGCCGACAATCTTCAGCTTGAGGAATTGAGTGACTTGCTCCGGAGAGACCGGCTCTTGGAAGTTACAGTAGCGATATCCCACATCCAGGGTTATATCCCCAAAAACCTGGCGGGAAAGACCAAAATCATACCAGGTGGCCGGCAGCACATTTTTCCCATGACGGTCTAAGGGGTGCTCAACGTAACCAAATTGCATGGTTCCCCCCAGAGCCGGCAGGGCGAAGTGCAGGCCGCGCTCGCGGGCGGGTCGGCCCGGCTGGTCGGCATACTCCAGTTTCACGTTCAGGCCTTGCGGCGCACCATGTTCCAGAACCAGCCTTACTATCGGCTGATCCAGCGGCTGCCACTTCTTCTGATCATACTCAGTAAACTGGAGTTTGACATCTATTTTTTGGGGATCGCCCCAGGCGAAGCGCACATCGGTAGCCGGCGCCCAGTCTTTGCCCGGCCCACCCCAGGTGGTATACCCAACCTGAACTCCCAGACCGCTGCCGCCGATTTTGTCTTTGGTCAGATAAAGATGGCGCAGGCTGGTTGCCGAGTCGTCCTGCGGGTTGTGCTGCTCAAAGCGAGCATTAAGGGCCAGGTGTTTGCCCACGTCCAACCTGCCGGTGACCTTGCGGAAGCGGGTGGTCTGATCAGGACCGTCATCGTGTATCTGGTAATTGCCGGCCAGATCCAGTCGCTTCCATGGCTGGGCGGTAAGGTCGATGTTAGTGCTACGCCGGGTAGAGCGCTGAGAGTATTCACTTATGACATGGTTGCCCTTAATCCCGGCCCAGTCCGTAAACAACTGAAATTTGGGCGTCTGGATGAAGAAGCGTCGCTGACGATTGATGCCGTTGTCGGTGGGGATGTTGATGGCCTGCCGCTCCAATTCCAGAGGCTCGCCGTTGATAAGTATCGTCAAGTAACTGCGGTAGCGTATCTCATACTGGTCGGGCTCTCGCATTGTCATGCGGTTTTGTTCGAATTTGGCAGGAGTCCCAAACATATTGAAAGGTACTTGCAGAGCGGTAGTACGCAGCTCTTGAGTGGGCTTCTTCTTTCGCTGGATTTGCTCAATGTTGTGGGTGAAGCGCGCCTTATCACCCAGAAAGTGCAGCGGTGTGGCAAAAGCCAGCCGAGGTCGCTGGGTTTTTCGGTCGTCATGCTTGGTGATATGCAGATGATATTCCAGCGTGGTCTGGTCATTTAGCATGCTAAACTTGGGCGTATCAAGAATAAACTCGCGAACTGTATGCGGTGTGCCGTTGTCACTGATGTGCTTCGTTCTGGTCTGCAGGCTCAGGGTCTGGCCCTGCATCTCAGCGGTCAAGTGAGCATCATATCCATGCTCATAGCGACTGGGCTCACGAACCGTGATCCGCTTCAGGGCGAGATTGGCCGATGTGCCCAACAGGCCCAGGGGAGTCTGGAAGGCGGTGGTGCGCACATGCTGGGTGGGCGCCTTCTTGCGATGGACCGGCTCCAGGGTGTAAGACAGGCTCGCGCCCGAACGGATGCTCTCCAGCGGACTGAAGAGCCGAATGGTCTGTTCCTTTATCTCCTGGCCATCTTTGCTGGTGATATTCTGGTAAAACTCGGCCTTGCCTTGGCCGCCGAACAGCGCCAGGGGAGCCACCAGATCGATGATCTTGACTTGCTTGTCGTGGATGCCCTCACTCTCAGTCAGCTTAGAGAAGGAGATCCGCCCATCACCACCGCTGAAGGGCAACGCCAAGGTAGCTTCCACCTGGCGCCGATGGAGGCCGATGACTTTCGGCGAATCGGTATTGGTCAGCTTGGCAGCCAGATCATAGCCCTCACCCAGACCAGTCTGTAGGGCCATTGTGCGGGTGGTAAGCTCCTGGGGATCACCTGTCCCCGAGAACTGCTGGAGTTTCGTTTGCGCCAGGTGCAGCGAACCGCTGGAATCACCGGAGCCGAACGCCTGGATGAGACTGAGAGTACGGGATTCTGTGCCACTAAGAAGAGTTTGTTGGAGGTTGGTAAGGGTACTGGTCTCCTGAGAGATGGCCAGCTTGGTTCGCGGGGTCAGTTCCAGGGAGAGACCGTCAACGAGCTTCTTTTCCCACGCTTTACCCAGCAGGGCATTATTGTGCTGGACCAGGGATTGATTGTAGTTATGATATAGGTCTAATCCCGGTACGGCCGTGATACTAAGGTCATAGCTGTCTATGTCCGCAACCGGCTGGTTGGCCGCCCAGGCCCCCGCGGTCTGCAATAGGCCCTGCACCCGAGGACGGTTAGGTTGGAAGCCCTCCCAAAGCCCGGCCTCCTGGGCATAAGCCAACCCACTGGCCCAGGTACAGAGGAACATACCTAACAAGATTGTCAGCCGTACGCGCGTACTCATCATTAGATAGGTAGGAAGTAAGCCTGACCTGATTAGTAGTTGAGCTACTACAGTATAATAGACAGACATGCACCACAATAGTTCTGTTGGGCCAGACACATTGTACATGAGGGCCCAATTAGGCCAATGGCTGACATTTATACCCAATAACACTAAACTACGGATAGGGTATCACTGTCAATGTCAATATCGTCACCTGTTAGACTACCTTGAGCTGTTTCTGGAGGAACGTGACTAACCTACAATGTTAGTACAGTATCATATTCCCACTGGTGGTCTGGATTGTCCTCCTTCCTCGCGGGTCAGCCAGTGCAAATCGTTGTTCCCCCAGGCAGGTGATGGGACTGGCACGTGCCTCTACCAACGACGAAATCAATAGAAGGGATAATGATACCGGAGGCGAATTGTACAGTTCAGATGGACCAACACACATCAGCAAGCTATACTTACCCAAAAGCGAAGTAGTAAGAGAGGAGATAACCGATGACTATCAGTGGCAAACCAAAATTAGGTTTTGCTCCCACCCGGCGGGCGGTATTTAGCGCTGAGGAAGCAGTGAAGCATCGGAAGATAATTGAGGCGCAACTGGATGGATGGAAGGTGGACTACGTGGGGCTGGAATGGCTTAACGAGGAAGGACTACTGTATGATCCGGCTGACGCCAGCGCGGTGGCGAAGCGCTTTCGTAATGAGGATGTCGAGGCCCTATTCTGTCCGCATTGCAATTTTGGGACAGAGGAGGCAGCCGCCAAGGTGGCTAAGGCCCTGGATGTGCCCGTACTGATTTGGGGACCGCGGGATGACGCACCGCTGCCCGATGGGACCCGGCTGCGGGACACCCAATGCGGATTGTTTGCCACCGCTAAAGCCCTGCAACGGTTGGGAGTGCCATTCACCTACATCGTCAACACCACCGTTGATGATCCCGTGTTTGAGCGGGGGTTCCATAGTTTCATGGCCGCGGCAGCCGTGGTAAACAGTTTTCGTAATCTGCGTATTGGTCAGGTGGGACCCCGGCCCCGGGAATTCTGGTCGGTGATTGCTAATGAAGCTGAACTATTGGATCGCTTTGGCATTGAAGTAGTGCCGGTAGACCTGGGGACTATTGTGGAGTCTACCCGGCAGAAGGTGGCGTCACCTGACGAGAGTCTCACCGAAGCTGTGGCTAATCTCAGACAGCGGGCCACAACAATCCAAGTAACTCATGAAGAACATCTGACGGTGTTAGTGGCCTTCAGAATGGTGTTGCAACAGTGGGTGGAGGAGGAAGGGCTTTCCGGTCTGGCAGTACAATGCTGGCCCGGCCTGCAAGAGACCTTGGGCATTGCTCCGTGCGTAGCATACGGCGAACTGATTGACGCGGGGATCCCCACCGCCTGCGAGATGGATATTCATGGGGCAATAAGCATGGCAATGGTCAGTGCTGCGGCCGGCGGGGAGACGGCGCCATTCCTGGCCGACTGGACCATTCGCCATCCGGACAATGACAACGCCGAGTTACTGTGGCATTGTGGACCCTTTCCCTATAGCCTCAAGGCCGAGGGCGAAGAAGCCACACTATCAGATCACTACAAAATGGACCCGGGCCATGGCGCGGTTATGGAGTATCCGATTCGCGGGGGTGATATAACCGTGGCCCGCATGGATAGCGATGGCTGGGATTATTGGTTATTGATGGGTGAGGGCCACGGCACCGACGGGCCCCGCACCCGAGGGACCTACTTGTGGATGGAGGTAAACAATTGGCCGTTCTGGGAGGAGAAGTTGATCCGCGGGCCTTATATTCACCATGTCGCGGGTGTCCACGGGCGCGTGGCTCCGGTTCTGTACGAAGCCTGCCGCTATATCCCCGGGCTGAATCCTGATCCGGTGGAGCCGACTGAGGGGGATATTCAGGCGTGGCTGCGAGGCCAGGCGTGAGCCACTATGGAAGAAAGTGGCGACTGGGAGTGATTTCACGGCGCGGATAGCTGACAGGTCCCTGCCCCGCTGTGTAGATAGTAAGACTATCTCCGATTTGTGATTCTTCCTCTCACAGCCTTAATTGGAGAATGATGTGGGATATGCAATTGGTCTTAGGTTCAATTCACCGCATAAAGGAGTGTCTATACAATGGCAGCAAGTAATGGGCCGCGCGAGCGGCTGCTGATGGACCCCGGATGGAGGTTTCACCATGGCGATATCCCCACCGGCCGCCCTCATAACCTCGGTGAGACATTCAGTTGGGTAAAGGGGGGAACCGCTCATGGTGCAGCAGATCCCGATTTTGATGACAGCGGGTGGCAGCGGGTGGACTTGCCCCATGACTGGGTCATTGAAGGGCAGTTTGACCCGAAAGAGAACGTCACCCACGGCTTCCTGCCGACCGGCATTGGCTGGTATCGCAAAACCTTTGAGCTACCGGCGGAAGATGAAGGTCGTCGGCTGTGGCTGGAGTTTGATGGGATATTTCGCAATAGCACTGTCTGGCTGAATGGTCACTATTTGGGTCATCACCTCAGCGGGTATACCAGCTTCCACTATGATATCACTGACGTCGCCCACTATGGGGAGAAGAATGTATTGGCCGTGCGGGTGGATGCAACCGAGTGCGAAGGCTGGTGGTATGAAGGAGCTGGCATATACCGCCATGTGTGGCTGGTGAAAACTGACCCGCTTCACGTCGCCCACTGGGGCACATTTGTCACGGCAACAGTCGCCGACCCGCTGGATCCAGAGCAGGCGGAAGTAGTCATCCGCACTGAAGTTACCAACGGGTATGACAAGGATATGTCCTGCAAACTGGAGTCAACGATAGTGGATGCGGACGGCAATGAAGTGGCCACCAGCCAGTCAAGGGAAACGATTGTTAGCAGGGAGATGCAGCAGTTTCGCCAGACCGTGGATGTGGGCAGTCCGCACCTTTGGTCGGTGGATGATCCCTACCTGTACCGCGTGCTGACAACGGTGAAATCAAATGGACGAATTACCGACACCTATGAGACGACTTTTGGGATACGCACCCTTAAGTTTGATGCAGAAAAGGGCTTCTTCTTGAACGGCAAGCCCCTGAAGCTTAAGGGGACCTGCAACCACCAGGACCACGCCGGCGTGGGTACCGCTGTCCCGGATCATCTCCAGGAGTATCGCATCAGACTGCTGAAAGAAATGGGCAGCAATGCGTATCGGTGTGCCCACAATCCGCCCACACCAGAAGTGCTTGACGCTTGTGACCACCTGGGAATGCTGGTTATGGACGAGAATCGATTTCTGGACAGCAGTGCCGAGCGGCTGGCCGATCTGGAAAGTATGGTGCGCCGCGACCGCAACCACCCCAGCATCATCCTCTGGTCAACATCCAACGAGGAGCCCCTCCAGCGGTCACCAGTGGGGGCGCGGATCGTGGCCACGATGGCCGATTTAGTGCGGAAGTTAGATCCATCTCGGCCGGTGACTGCCGCTATGAATCACTCATGGGGCAGCGCGTTTTCCGATGCTCTTGATGTGCAAGGATGCAACTATTTCCCCGAAGATTATGATGATTATCACCGAAACCATCCTCATCAGCCCGTGATTGGGTCGGAGACGAGCGGGACTAGCACAACGCGGGGAATATATGTCACCGATAAGAAAGCCGGCTATGTCAGTGCCTATGACTGTCAGGCCAATGCCTTCGGAGGTAGCACCACAGCCGAGTATGGCTGGCGGATGATTGCTGACCGCCCCTGGATGGGCGGCACATTTGTGTGGACCGGTTTTGACTATCGCGGCGAAGCCACGCCATACGATTGGCCGTGTATCAATTCCCAACTGGGCATGATGGATATGTGCGGCTTCCCGAAGGACAACTACTATTACTACCAGTCATGGTGGAGCGATGAGACGGTGCTGCATATCTTCCCGCACTGGAACTGGGCGGGTCGTGAGGGTGAGGAGATTGATGTGTGGTGCTACAGCAACTGTGATCGGGTAGAGTTGTTCCTGAATGGCGAGAGCCTGGGCACCCAGGAGATCCAGCCCAACGGGCACCTGGAATGGAAAGTGCCGTATGCACCCGGGACACTGTTGGCGGTAGGCTACCGAAATGGTGAGGAAATAGCCCGAGCAGCAGTAGAAACTACTGGTCCGGCGGCCGGAATCCAACTTGATCCTGACCGTAAAATAATCAGGGCTGATGGTCAGGATGTGGTTATAGTAAACGTCTCTGTCCGCGATGAGCAAGGACGGGTCGTGCCCACGGCAGACAATAACATCCACTTCCAGGTCAGCGACAACGCTACTGTCCTAGGCATGGGCAACGGCGATCCCAGTAGCCACGAACCGGACCAGCCAACGGTGACAGTGGAGCGTATCTTCGAGCCGGGGGGTTCAGTGGATCACTCTGTGGCCAAGCGCCGCGCCTTTAACGGGCTGTGTCAGGTCATCGTTCAAGCGAGCAGGGAACCGGGCGAGATAATACTCACAGTGCAGACACCCGGCTTACCGGTCGCCACCGTGATTGTCACAGCCGAGGCCTGTGAACCCAGAGCCTTTGTACCCCCTGCTGAAGGAGAAGCAGAGCAATCTCAATAAGGTGAACAGTCGTGCAACCGACAGTCAAACAAACTGAAAAGCTCAGGCAGAGGACTACCCCTGGGGTACAATCACCTGGTTGGCCCGGGGTAGCCTCCGGCCTGATCGCGTTAGGAGGCATAGAGGAAAACGACAGTGAGTTGCTGCGCCGCATCGTCAGATTTGGCAGTAGGGTAGGCACCGAGCTGGTGATCTACGTTCTGTGTGGTGACTGGGAGGGACTGGGAAGGACATCAGTTACGAGGGGTGGATCAGTGTTGATGAAGAGAGTGGGAGCGAATTGATGGCCGCTATGCACCAGTGTTACCAATTCATAAAGAGCAGGCTATCGGCTTAGCGGCCACCCGTAGAGGAATAGACACCTATCCGGTGAATAGCCCGAAACTGTAGGCAGCCGCGCTGGCACCCCTGGTGGTGGCGAGCAGCGTTGACACAGCCAGCTTCACAGTGCTATACTACTCCCCAGCGGCCAGAGCGCTGCCGGCCGGAAAACTCTATCTGTTGGTGGATTACTAATGGAACTTTCTGACGAAGAAAAACGCAAGCTAAGCCGTATGCGGAGCCGACTGCGCCGTGTGTGGCTAATGGGGGGGCTGGGGCCACTGGCGGTCGTTCTGCTGCTGATGATAGGCATCTCAGGGGTGGCCGCCGAACAGGAAGCCGGTTCAGCAGATGTATCGCAGATCACCATTGAGCGCAAGTTCAAGGCGGTGCTGGCGGTGTCGGCCTTGCTGTTTTTTGTCGGCTTTTCGCTGGATGGGCGGTGGACTGATGCGGAACGACTGGGCCAGCGAACCTACAAGGCAGCCGGTGGTAACGGCTTTACCCCTACCCGCTCCCAGCTCGCAGCCCGGGCCCACCTGGCTTTTTCCAGCATTGACAGTTCAGTGACAGCACTGACCATTATAGGCGTGGTCATGGGGCTGGTGGCGCTGCTGGCGGTGTTGTCAGGACTGGCCATCACCTACGGCCTACAGCTACTGGTGTTAGCCGCTATTTATCAGCTATTTATCTTCTCGCGCCATCCATACTACGACGAAGTGTTAGTGGCGGCCATTCACGGGGAATTGCCCAGCAGTAAGGGCAAGGAAAACAGCCAGGAGTAAGAGGCGGGGTGTAGTGCCTTGCTGCTACTGCCCGCGTGTTGGTCGCGGGCCGTTTTTTATCGGAGGCAGACCACCATAATGCTCTATCAACGACCCCGAGGTGTTAATGATATTCTGCCGGAGGAAGTAGGGCGCTGGCAGCAAGCAGAAGCTACCTTTCGTGACTTGTGCCGAGTGTATAATTATGAGGAGATACGGACGCCTATATTTGAACAAACTGAGCTGTTTGTACGGGCAGTAGGCGAGGACACGGACATCGTTTCCAAAGAGATGTATACGTTTGAGGACCGGGGCGGGCGCAGCCTAACCCTCCAGGCGGAGGGCACCGCGCCTACTATCCGCGCCTATCTGGAGAACCACCTGCAGGGCCAGGATCCCGAGCGGCTGGTGAAACTTTACTACCTCTCCCCCATTTTTCGTTACGACCGGCCGCAAGCAGGCCGCTACCGCCAGCACCATCAGGTGGGTGCGGAGGCTATCGGATCGCCGCGGCCAGAGGTTGATGCCGAGATAATCCAGCTTAGTCTGGCTTTCTTTGAGCGGCTGGGACTGGATGAGGTGACATTGCTGCTGAATTCGGTGGGCTGCCCTGCCTGCCGCCCAGACTACATTGAGGCACTCAAGAGTCAGATTAAACCGCAGATTGAGCAGTTGTGCCGCGAGTGCCAGCGGCGCTATGAGTCTAACCCACTGCGGCTGCTGGATTGTAAGAATCCAAAGTGTGGTGAGATTATGCAGAATGCACCGGTCCTGCGTGACATGCTCTGCCCGGACTGTGCTGAGCACTTTGGCCAGCTGCAGGGGACCCTTGATATGCTGAGTGTCCCGTATACCCTCGATTCCAGTATTGTGCGCGGGCTGGATTACTACACCAAGACCGCCTTTGAGTTTGTAGCGCCCGGGTTGGGAGCCCAGGACTCTATCGGCGGCGGCGGGCGGTATGATGGGCTAATTGAACAGTGTGGCGGGCCGCCCACACCAGCGGTCGGCGTCGGTATTGGCCTGGAGCGGGTACTCATCGCTCAGCAAGTAGCGGGAGCAATCATAGAAGTCCAGCCCCGCCAGGGAGTGTTTGTGGTGACCATCGGTGAGGAGGCCTGGCCGGAAGGGCTCAAGCTGCTCGCCAGGCTGCGCGCCGCCGGGCTGAAGGCGGAGATTGACTACCGGCAGCGCAGCGTGCGGGCGCAGCTTCGTTACGCTGATAGTGAGGGGTACCAGTGGGCTGCGATCCTGGGTGAGGACGAACTCCAGCAGCAATCTGTCACCCTCCGGGATATGGTAAGCGGCGAGCAGGAGAGCCTGCCGCAGTCGGAGCTAATAACACGACTGCCGGTGGAGGACGAATAACCGTGAACTGTCCGGCCTGCAGGCAACCCAGTGAAGCGCACTGGACCGAGGACTGCCCCTTATGTGGCTTTCCGACGGCGCAAGTCAGGCGGCAGGTCATTCCCATCTATATCATAACGGGAACTATATTCCTGAGCACCTTGATCTACGGGGCATTGGTATACGTTATGAGTACTAACGCAATGATAGAACCGCAGCCGGTAGGAAATGTGGTATTCTATGCGCTGGGGGGCGCAGTAGTGCCGGTGGTGATAGCTATGGCATTTGTCAAGCGTATCATAGCCAAGGCGGCTCTGGCCGAGGTGCCGGCAGTGTATGGCCTGGTGGCGTACTTTCTTACTGGTGATATAGCGAAATTTGTCATATTTCTGGGAATATCGTGGGTGCTGTTTATCTGGCTGAGTACGCAGGTTGTGGATTATGTCGCCCAAATCCAGCGCGAAGCGGTGGAGAAGTGGCAGCAGGAAGGCCACCAGTCTCACTAGTCAGATAATGACTAATATTGAAAGTTTTTGCCGCAAGTGTAGCAAATCGGGAGGATACTGAATGTCGGAAATTGGTAGTTTTATGCAACGCACGGCTCACTGTGGGGAGCTGCGGCTGGAGAATGTTGATGGCGAGGTTACCCTCAACGGCTGGGTGAACCGGCGGCGGGACCACGGAGGGCTGATATTTATAGATGTGCGGGATCGGTCGGGCCTGGTGCAGGTGGTCTTTGATCCGCAGACTTCACAGCACGCTCACGCGGTAGCTTTCCAGATGCGGGGGGAGTATGTCGTTGCCGTTCGCGGTACGGTGCGGCGCCGGCCGGAGGGAACCGAAAATCCCCAATTGGCGACTGGTGATGTGGAAGTTGTTGCCCAACAGGCTGAAATTCTCAATCCTGCCGAGACGCCACCGTTCTCGTTCGTGGATGAAACTGAAACTGACGAGCTGACGCGGATGAAGTACCGCTACATTGACCTGCGCAGCCCGCGGATGCAGCGCAACTTGCGGATACGCCACGAGGCGGCTCAGGCGGCGCGGGAGTTTCTGACCCAGGAGGGCTTCTGGGAAGTAGAGACCCCGATTTTGTTTAAGGCGACACCGGAAGGTGCCCGGGACTACCTGGTACCCAGTCGGGTCAGTCCCGGCAATTTCTACGCGCTGCCCCAGTCGCCGCAGATTCTTAAGCAGCTTCTGATGGTCGGAGGAGTGGAGAAATATTTCCAATTAGCCCGCTGTTTGCGAGATGAGGATTTGCGGGCCGACCGGCAGCCGGAACATACCCAGATTGATATTGAGATGTCTTTTGTCGGGCAGGAGGATATCTTTGACCTTGCCGAGAGGCTCTTTGCCCACATTTTTAAGACTGTCATCAATGTTGAGCTGCCTATTCCCTTCCCCCGGATGACCCACGCCGAGGCGATGAGCCGCTATGGTACTGACAAACCAGATACGCGTTTTGGGATGGAACTTGTAGATGTCAGCGACATCGTCAAGGACTGCGAGTTTAGAGTTTTCCGCCAGACCATGGCCCAGGGGGGACAAGTTAAAGGAATCAAGGCAGAGGGCTGCGCCGACTACACCCGCAGCCAGATTGACAAGCTAACCGAGTTTGCCCAGTCCCACAAAGCCCAGGGTCTGGTGTCAATGGCCATTACCGAGGGCGAAATTAAGTCACCGATAGCCAAATTCTTTGCCGAGGGGGAACTGCGGGCAATTGCTGACCGATTCCCAGCCAGCCCCGGTGATTTGCTGCTAATAGTCGCTGACAAGGCGGAAATAGTGGCAGAGAGCTTGGACTGGCTGCGCCGCGAGATGGGCCGACGGTCAGGCTTGATTGATGAGGATGTGTTTGCTCCGTTGTGGGTGACTGAGTTCCCCTTATTTATCTGGAATGATGAGGAGAAGCGCTGGGCGGCCGAGCATCACCCATTCTGTATGCCGTTGCCCGAGGATTGGGAGCTACTGGAGACCGACCCAGGCCAGGTGCGGGCCCAGGCTTATGATGTAGTGCTTAACGGAGTGGAGTTGGGCAGTGGCAGCATCCGGATTCACCGGCGCAACATCCAGCAGCAGGTCTTTGATGTCCTGGGTGTTAATGCCGCGGAAGCAGACCGCCGCTTTGGGTTCCTGCTGCGAGCGTTTGAGTACGGTACTCCGCCTCATGGAGGTATTGCCCCGGGGTTTGACCGGCTGGTGATGATGCTGTGTGGGGAGAAGACCATTCGCGAGGTTATAGCCTTCCCCAAGACCCAGCGGGCCCAGGACCTGATGAGCGGAGCGCCTTCTGCCCCTGATCCCGAAGCGCTGCGGGAGCTGCACATAAAGCTTGACATCCCGCCCACAGAATAGTCGGCTATTAGACTCGGGAATATATTAGGAGATGCTCTTCAGATGATGACTGGCCCACTCCAGTCGTATCACCACCAGGGTGAGGTTAGATGCCGATGAGTAGCTATTGGCCGCCATTTATAGCCAGCTTACTGGCCTGTCTGATCACCTCCACAGGAATATACGTAATCAGGAAGTACGAGCAATGGGGCCGCAAAGCAATTACTTATTTTGTCTGCTTTGCAGCCGGGGTGCTCATCGCCGTGCCCTTCCTCCACATTATCCCCGAATCGTTGAAGATGAACCCGACGGCACCGGCCTTTCTCTTGGCGGGGTTCTTAATCCTTCACCTGACTAATAGATACCTGGAGGGGTTTGTGTGCGGGAAGGACGCGGATGCGTATTGCAGGCTGGGAGTGGTAGCGGCCCTGGGGATTGGCTTTCACTCCTTTGTAGATGGGGTCGTCTACTCGGTGACTTTCAGTGTAAGTACCTTCACCGGCATATTGGCGGCCACCGGAATGATCCTGCACGAGTTCCCCGAAGGCATAATAACGTTTCTATTGCTGACACGAAGTGGCTTCAGCGTAAGGAGTGCTTCGGTATACGCGTTCGTAGCTGCCGCTGCATCAACGCCAATAGGCACGATAGTGTCTTATCCGTTCATCAGTGGGTTGGGACGATCGACTTTGGGGATACTGCTGGCACTTTCGGCAGGAGCCTTGATCTATGTAGGGGCCACTCACTTGCTGCCTGAGGCCGAAAGGACACACAAAAAGTACAGCTCGTTGGCACTATTCGGCGGCATCTTGGTTGCGGTAATTGTAATACTATCTAAAGGCTATTAGGCTTCCGAAACTACGCCGGGCAGAGGAGCATAGATTTATGCCGGAAGAAAGGCGTTCAGGAGAACCAGAGTATGAATTAGTAGAACACACGCGCATCCGCCAGGCCATCGGCGAGCGTACACACGGCAGTTTGCGCGATGCTCCCCAGTTTTCCACGGTGATTCTGGCTGATGTCGGGGATCTGGTAGAGGTGCGCGAAGAGCGCAAGCAGGCCAGTAGCGAAGGACTGGTACCCACCTATAATGATTACTTCATTAAGGCGGTCGCTTCCATTTTTGGTGATCATCCCCGCCTGAATGCGTGGTGGGATGAGAAGGGCCTGAAGGTGTTTAAGTCGGTAAACATTGGCTTTGCCTGCGCTACCCAGCAGGGGGTGCTGTTGCCCACGGTTTTTGACGCCGATACCAAGAGCCTGCAGCAGATTGCTGAGGAAACTGCCGAGTTGATAGACCTGGCGCGGCGGGGGCGGCTGCGGGCCTCTCTCCAGCAAGGCGCCGGATTTACCCTTAGCAATCTCGGCCCCGGGGCAGTAGATTGGTTTCAGGCTATCATTAGCCCGCCGCAAACGGCTATCCTGGCGGTGGGGAGCATAAAACTGCGGCCTATGGTGATCGAGACTACAGTGACGGCTCACCCGAGCGTTTATTTGTCACTCAGCCTGGACCATCGCGTCGCCGATGCTGCTGATGCCGCCGCTTTCCTGGGAGATTTGACCAGCCGCCTTGGTGAGCGGCAGTGGCTTCAGAAGCAGTGAACGGCGGAGCTCTTGAAGGTGCAATATAGCTGGGCACCTACCTCTATGCCTAAGTCGTTGAACGACTCGTGGGTGACCAGGACGGTGAGGCTTAAGCCGCCCGTTGAAACTCGCACGGCCAGCAGGCGACCAGAATCCTCCCATTCGTCCACGCAGCACTGGAACTGATTGCGGGCGCTGGAATCAAAGGGCTGCCGGGAAAGCAAAATCTCCTCGGGTCTGATCCAGATGTGAGAGGTAGATCGGTCGGCAGAGGCAGCATGAATCACCACATCACCGATGCGGCAAGTGCCGTGCTGCGCCGAATCTACTGTCATTATGTTCCTCATGCCCAGGAACTGAGCCACCTCCCAGTCGCAGGGGGCACGGAACAATTGTTGGGGAGTGGCAACCTGGCGAATGCGGCCGGATAGCATTACCCCGACGCGGTCGGCCAAATGCAGGGCATCATCGGCATCATGGGTTACGTGCAGGAACGTGGTAGCCGTCTGTTGGTGGATCTGCTTCAACTCGCGGCGCAGGTGGGAGCGAATGCCAGCATCCACAGCCGACAGAGGCTCATCCAACAGCAGCATCCTGGGGCGCGTCGCCAGCGCCCGGGCCAGAGCCACCCGTTGCTGTTCGCCGCCGGAGAGGGTATCGGTATGGCGACTGAGCAGGGCGGCGATGTTTAGCATTTCAGCCAAAGCGTGCACCCGACGCCCCGCCTCCGCAGGCTTCACCCCCCGCACCCGCAGACCATAGGCAATATTCTCGGCGACAGTCAGATGAGGAAAAAGCGCATAATCCTGATACACGACAGCAAAACCACGAGTATCCGGTGGAGTACCTGTGATGTCCTGGCCGGCCCACAAAATCCGGCCGGCGTCAGGATGGATAAGGCCGGCGGTGATTTCAACAAGAATCGTCTTGCCCACCCCTGAGGGGCCGAGCAGGACGAAGTACTCACCCGGATTCAGGCGCAGGCTCAGGTCAGAGAGAGCAAACGAGCCAAGGCACTTAGAAATAGACTGCAGTTCAAGCATGGTGAGGCTCCACAACTCGCTCGCGGCGCGCCAGCAGACGCACAGCGATGAAGATGACTACGCAGATGATGATGAGCAGAACTGCTACCGGTCGGGCGTAGGCCAGGCCGTAGTCGTTAAGGCGCTGAAACACCATTACCGGAGTGGTCATCGGATGATAAGCAATGATGATTACCGCGCCGAATTCGCTGATGCCCCGTCCCCACATCAGGATGATACCCGACAGAATGTCGCGCCAGGCCATGGGCAGCGAAATGGTGAAGAAGGCCTGCCCGGGGGAGGCGCCCAGGGTCCGGGCTGCCTTCTCTAACCGCTCGGGTACCGCCAGGAAACCGGCGCGCGCCGCGTTAATCAGGAAAGGGACCGAGACAAAGGCCATGGCTACGGCAATACCGGCAAAGGTGCCCATTAGTCCACCAGTGACTGACCCCAGCAATGAGCGGCGGCCAATCACCACCAGCAGGGCAATACCCGCCGCCGAGTGGGGTATGATTATCGGCAAATCTATAATCGCCAGCAGTGCTGTCTTGCCGAAGAACGTTTTCCTCGCCAGCAGGTAGGCCAGGGGAACGCCGGCCAGGGTACAAGTAAGCGTTGCCGCCAGGCCCGCGGCCAGGGTCAGCCAGATGGACGCAGTGACTTGCTGGTCCGCAACGGCCTGTGAAAGCTCACCGAATGATGATGATAAGACCAGCGCCACCAGCGGGGCGACGATAAACAGCAGCACACAGCCCCCTAAAGCAGCGAAAATCAGGCTGAACCAAGATGTCCGGTAGCTATGTGTCTTCGGTGTGATAGTCATAGTGCATCTTTCTGGTTGCACAGCGGCTGCAGGCTGGCCGGCACCCGGCTATATTCCCGTGTCTGGGCGGGGACCAGGGGCCGCTGGCCGCATTTACTCATAATAGCCTGTCCGTCATCCGATAACAGCAGAGCGAGGTAAGCCTCCGCCAACTCGGGGTTTTTCGCCGCTTTGGGAATCGTCACCGAGTAGATTATGGGAGCCCCCGTGCGGGTGATGAACTCGCCGGGTCGCTTGCCGGTTACCGGGACCCGAACGGCCGCGTACCAATCAGCCAAATCCGGGCAGCGCAGGTTTATTCTGTCGGGCAGATGCAGCATCTTCAGCCGGTGCTGCTGGCCGACGGAACGATATATGAACAGGTAATCAATCTCGCCAGCTTCCAGCAGGGCCAGCAGGTCGGTCTCCTTGGGGCGAATGTATTTGTCCCCATGCTTCTGGAGCAGGGCATCGGCCAGGCCCGGCACGCCATAGTGCTTTTCGGCGAGCTGAAAGACCATCACTGTGCGGTATCCACACGGATCACTATTGGGGTCAGCGCGACCGAATATGACATCATCATCCAGCAGGACTTCATACCAGTTATCTGAGCTAATCTGGCCGCATTTCCTGGAATCTTGACTGTACACTATGGTCATTTCGTTAGTCGCGAACCGGATGTTAAAATTGACGTGTTCCGGCATTAGTAGATTCTCAACAACTTCATAATCCGCAGAACCAAACACATCACAGCTTCGTCCGAGGTCACTTATCTTACGGGCACAGTCGCGGCTGCCGGCGGCCTCGGCTTTGACCCTAACCCCGGGATGGCGCTGTTCAAATAGAGCCGACACTTGACGAAAAGGCACAGATAAACTACCAGCGTGGAAGATGGTCAGCTCCGCCGACACTGCGACCTGGTTGTCAACCTCCGTTCCCCGACAGCCAGTTAGCAGCGCTATCCCGATCATCGCCAGGACACCGGGTACAACCACCGACGCTCTCGTTACGTGATTGATTGCTTGCATAAAGACGAATCTCGCGGGGGGAGTGCCCCCTACCACGGTCAGAATGGATTGGATTCACTCCGGAAGATATTGGATTCTCTTAGGATGGGTATAAACGGTGACGCGGTCGTCACGGACAAAGCCGCAGAGGGTGATGTTGCAGCGCTGGGCAGCGTCAATGGCTAGCGACGAAGGCGCGGAGACCGCGGCGATTAGTTCCAGACCCGCGCGGGCTGACTTGGCGACCAGCTCTAAACTGATGCGACCTGACAAAACAACCCCGCAGCCAGCCGTAGGTATCTCCTCCAACAGGCACTTGCCGATGGCCTTGTCCAACGCGTTGTGGCGACCAATGTCTTCACTGAATGCAATTATCTCGCCCGCGCCCGAGAATATCGCTGCCGCGTGGGTGCCCCCCGTCTGAGAGAAAAGGTGCTGTCGGGCCTGCATATCTTCTACTACGCTCAAGAGCATGGTCATGGGCACCGATAGCGATTCCCCGGCGCAGGTGCCAGATAGCAGCCTTTCCCTCACCTGCCGGATGCCGCACATACCGCAGGAACTGGTCACAATCAGGTTGCGCTGTGCGCCGTCGGCCCGCACCCCATCGGCCAGTTGCATGCGGATGACTCCGGGCTCGTCATCACAATGCTGGAGGATATTGATATCAGCCAGACTGGAGATTATGCCCTCCGCGAAGGCAAACCCGACCGCCAGGGCGATGCTATCGCCGGGCGTGCATAGCAATGAATAGCGGCCCACATCATTAATGTCAATCACCAGGACATCTTCTACGACCACATACTCGGATTCCCGCGCGGCAGACGCCCCGCCGGCCTGGAGGCGGAGCGGCTGCACTGTGCGTATGGCTTCCGGCACAAGCGCTTCCGGGTCTACGGAATTGTTGTCAGTCATGGCTTCTCTCCGGGAATCAATGTATGTCCAATCCGTGCAACATCAAGATGAGGTGCTCCATAGTGAGCAATATTTCCCCCATATATTCCTCAACCGCCTTGACGCTGCCCGGAAGTGTATATATCATAGTCTGTCCGCAAATTCCGGCCACCCCTCGCGCCAGCAGGGCATTGGGGTTCTGGGCGCCAAATTTGACGCGTATCGCCTCCATTATGCCGGGAATGAGTTTGTCGCAGACTGCTGCCACCGTCTCAGGGGTAACGTCCCTCGGACCCACACCCGTGCCGCCGGTAGTGAAGATGACGTCAACACCTGCCTCCTGGGCGGCAATCAGCGCACTACGGAGTCTGTCGGCATCATCGGGCAGGATGGTTTGCTCTATCTGGGGGTGCCACCGCTTCTCCTGAAGAAATGCCTCCAGTAGTTCCCTGACCCGGGGCCCGCTACGGTCCACGTACTCGCCCGCAAAGGCCCGGTCACTGAGGGTGATGATCTGGAACTTCAAGGGCCGCGGCAAGTATTCCACACCGTCGCCCGGGCGGATAGTACCGCCGTGCACAACGCGGCAAAACAGGCCCTCAGTAGGCATAATACAGGTTCCCACCTGCTGGTATATCGCACAACTATCCCCATGACACTCTTTGCCGATTTGGCTAATCTCCAGTTCCACCTCGCCAATCCGCAAGCGGTCCAGAATGGCGACGGTAGTCAGGTCAATGCCATCCACACTCATATTCTCCCCGAAGTCGCCCGGGGTCAAATGCAGGTTCATCGCGGCGGTGAAGCGGTCAATGCTCTCCTGACTGAGGACGCTCACCTGGCGGTGCCAGGGGCCAGCGTGGGCATCGCTGATGATACCCCGCTCATCCACGCGAATCTCGGGCACGGGCCGCTTGACCGTGCCCTTTTGGGCCGAGGTATTTACCGAAACAACCTTACCCTTCTTTAACATCACGCTTTACCTTCTCCAGCAGAAAAATCTCGCCGATGCACATATCTTTGTCTACTGCCTTGCACATATCATAAACCGTCAACAGGGCGACACTGACCGCGGTGAGGGCCTCCATTTCAACTCCAGTGCGCCCGACACAGGCAACTTCACTGGTGGCGACTACCCGGTTCTCCTCCACATGCAGCTCCACATCAACTTTGTCCAGGACCAGCGGGTGACAGAGCGGAATGAGCTGCGGGGTGCATTTGGCCGCCTGGATGCCCGCGATCTGGGCAACCGTTAGCACATCACCCTTCTTTATTTGATTCTCAGCAATCAGCGCCGCTGTTGCCGGGGACATCCTGATCGTCCCCGTGGCGCGGGCCCGGCGCCTCTGGGGAACTTTGGCCCCCACATCAACCATCTTGGCCCGGCCTTCATCATCTACGTGAGATAGATCGCTCATATTATCCTCCGATACCATACATCCAGTTGTGGGTGCACGGGCCTCCGGCGGCGGGTTTCTCCCGAATGGCCTGGGTCAGCGCCTGGGCTGCCCCCAATTTTCGTACACTGAAGACGAGATCTGAGAATAAGCATGGCCTTACCATGCCGTCGCTGGATAAACGGAGCCGGTTGCACCGGGGACAGTCGCCGCCTGAGCCGCCCTCTACCACCGAGAACGTTCCGGTCGCTGTGTCCATCGCGCGAATAAAGCGTACTTGCAGATCATTCTGCCGGGCGAAATCAGCCACCCCCACCGCGTCGGGTTCCGCGGACGACTCACGCACTACACAGTTGAGTTTAATAGGAAGCAGTCCCGCCGCACGGGCAGCGTCAATCCCAGCCAACACTCGCTGGACATCACCTCCGGTGATTTGCGCATAATGCTGGGGATCGGTGCTGTCCAGACTTATGTTGACTCGGTGCAGCCCTGCGCTGGCCAAAGCGTCGGCGTAATCGGCCAGCAGGATGCCATTGGTGCTCATAGCTAAGTCCTGGATACCCTCAATCTCCGCCAGCATGGCCACTAAAGTGTCAATATCGCGGCGCATTAGTGGCTCTCCACCGGTCAACCGGACCTTGACAAAGCCCATGCCGACTGCCGTCTGGGCCACTTCCACAATCTCCTCAAACGAGAGGATCTCTTCGCGGGGGAGCAGTCTATGAGGCCCGTCAGGCATACAGTAGTCGCAGCGCAGATTGCACCGGTCTGTGACCGATATTCTGAGGTAGTTGATAGTGCGACCGAAGTAGTCAATCATAGGCAGTACCTGGTCAGCGGCGTAAAAGTGACCCTCTCATTGGCGCCAAGTTCAGTTATGCCCACAGGCACAATGAAAAAGCCATCGGCCTGGGTCAGAGCGTGCAGGTGAGCAGAGCCGTGATATTCGACCGGCTGGACGGCTCCCTGCAAAGTCAGTTGGCACGGCACGAATTCGGCGCGCTGTGGCTTGCGCCGCTGGAAATCAGTTGCCAGAGGCAGCGTGAATTGGCGCAGCCCCGGCGCAACTCCGGTCATTAGCGCCACCGCGCGCAGTACGAACAGATGAAACGTCAAGTAGACAGATACCGGGTTCCCGGGCAGGCCGAAGACGACCTTGCTGGGTGCGGTGGCGTAGGTCATAGGTTTGCCCGGCTTGACAGCCACGCGGGAGAAATGGAGTTTAAGACCCACATCGGCGAGGGCCTGGATAACAAAGTCAAAATCACCAGCCGAAACTCCCCCCGAGATTACCACTATGTCGGCCTGGTCCAGGGCGGTGCGCAGAGCCTGGCCAATTGCCTGGCGGTCATCAGGTACGCACTCTTCGCTGACCACCGCAAGCTGGTGCTCGGCGGCCAGCCCGGCCAGCAGGGGGCCGTTAGCATTCATAATCTTGCCCGGCTCCAGGAGTGCGGGAGAATCCACAATTTCACTGCCGGTTGACATAATGGCAATCCGCACGCGCGCGGCGACCCGCACTTCAGTGATGCCACAGGTGATGAGATTGGCAACGTCCAAAGCATTGAGGATGGTGCCCGTGGACAACACGGTATCACCGCGCTGGATGTCCTCCCCCTGCCAGCAGATATTGGCCCTGCCGCCATGCTTTAGCACCTTGACCACATCGCCGTGCTGCTCGGTGTACTCGACCATAATGACCCGTCCGGTGCCCGGGGGTACCGCAGCACCGGTCATTATTTTTGTGGTGGTCCCCGGCTCCAGGCGCTTGGTTGCGACCTGGCCCGCGGCAATTGTCTCCAGGAGACAGTATTCGTCACGCTCGTCGTCCGCCAGAATCGCATATCCGTCCATGGCCGACTTGTCGAATGGCGGCAGCTCCAGGCGGGAAGTCGGATCCGCAAGTAAAACTCGGCCTAAGGCATCACGCACCGCAACGGTCTCCTCGCGCTGCTTTGCGTCAGGGGCCGTTTCGTCTATGATATGCAGAGCTTCGTCAAGCGGTATCATATTGGGGGCATTATTCATCAGGTGACTCCTCATGATAGCAGGCTGCAAACTGGGTCTCAGCAAAGTCAGCTACTTCTCGGTTGAGGCGCTTGAATACCTGGAGCAGGTGGCGACCATTAGCCGAAAGTGTTGATTGACCGCCGCCAATGCCGCCTGACTGCGGCAGAATTAGCTGTTGGCCCAGGTGCTTCTCAGCCGCCTTAATCATATCCCAGGCGTGGCGATAACTGATACGGGCAGTCTGCGCCGCCTCGCTCAGAGTGCCCGTACGCTCCACACCCTCCAGGAGCTGGGCCAGTCCCGAACCAAAGGCGTACATGCCATTGTTTTCCAACCAGACCTTGGTGTGGGCCGCCAGGCCCGAATCATTCAGATACCGCTTCTGCTCGGCCAGTGCCTTGCAGACCGCCTCGCGCAAGCGGCTGTCGGATAGTTGGGGACGAAGGAAACGCTGCCAGTCGCGGACCGAAGCGCCCGGATAGACCCAAAGGTGCGATTGGGAGCGTAACAGGTCGGCATCGGCACGGACATCGGTCTTACCCCGAATGCCGTCCACAAAGATGATGATGTCGCCCTGGGCCCGCCGGGCCCGCGCATTGGATTCAACCACAATGTGGTCGTAGGTGGGGGTGCATTGCTCAATGAACCCAGTCAGCTCCTCTTCAGTATTGAAAAAGTTAGTCGGCTTGCCTGCCTGGGGTGGACCGTGGCCACGCTTGGCGTACACCGAGTTGGGCAGGACCTCACACAGCCGCTCCGCCAGATGAGTCTTGCCTACTCCGCGCCCGGCCCCACAAATCACCCACAGCGTCGTCACTTGAAACACCCCAGGCTACAGTTGCGCACCTTAATGTTAAGAAAGTCCAGGAGCTTGCCTATCTGTCGGACCCGTATTCCCAGCTTCGCGGCCATGCCCCGAGCAGTCTCACAGGCGATAAACCCACCAGGATGTAGCCGGCGCAAGCCACAGCGGCGGCGCTCATCAGCCTCCACAACTTCCACAGTGCAGTCATCACCGCTAACCAGGACAACCCCAATGCCTTCTGCATTGACGAAATTAGCAATCGGATGTAGTAGGGCTTCGGGAACGCCCAATGTGCCTCTCATCAGATTCCCTCCCTATCCATCTCCGGAGGAGCGTTATGCACAACTGTGCATAACGGTTCCCTGAAACAATCGTTGCTTAGAATTAGGGTAAGTGTGACTGTACCAGCGGTAAACCTGGGCTTGCTGACAGGCTGTTTCCTAAACTGTGACCTTAGGCAAGCCCCCAACCCGCCCTTGCTGGCATAGCAGCCGTAAACTTGTTTCTGGATGAATTTTGTGTCAGGTGTTAGAAATCAAAAACCGTGTCAAGTTCGTCATGCGAGACATCAAAGACCGTATCATGCGGCGGGAGCAGCTCCTCCTCAAAGAAATCGGGCAGGCGGTCGTCCGCCGCCGTCAAGCCCGCGCGCGTATTGAAGTCCCGCTCCTTGCGCAGTATCTCCTTGCCCAACTCGGTGTACCATTCCGCAGCAACAGTCGTGCCGAAGTGTGCATTGGTCATCGCCAAAACTGTGTCCAGCGCCTCGGGCACGTCAAGCATGCAAAAGGACACGAATAAGCAAAGGCCAGTTGAGTCCAACGCGGCAGTGGCGATCTGTAGTGTGCGCGACAGGTCTACTTGGCCGTCAGCCGCTAATGGGTCTACATCCCCACCCACCTTAAGGATGTTCTGAGCGATGGCATAGCCGGCCGTGTGGTCTCCTCCCATAGTTGAGGTGGCGTAAGTTACCCCAATGCCTTTGGCAGAACGGGGGTCGTAGGCGGGCAGCGCCTGGCCCTTGACCACCGGCACGCGGCGCACCCCAAAAGCCTGGCCGGTTACCTTGGCCCCGCTGCCGATGATGCGGCCGAGAGGTGTACCGTCTCGTATCTCCTCCAGCAGACCGATGGCCCCCTCGGCATCGCCGAACTCAAGTAGCCCGGCTTCCATGGCCACGGCAATGGTGACACCCATCTCAATGGTATCCACGCCTATCTCGTCATCCAACCGGTCCATGCGGGCAATGGCGTCCAGATCGCCTATGCCGCAATCGGCTCCGTGGGCCCATATAGTCTCATATTCCGGCCCCTTGGTGACGTATTCGCCGTTCTGGTCCACCCAGATCCGCGAGCAGGCGATGGTGCAGCCTCGCTGACAGGCATGGTTGACCTTGCCGCCCCGGGCGAGGATCGTTTCTCTCTGCGTCTCACCGCTAATGTTATCGATGAGTTCAAACTGTCCCTCCCGGAAGTTGCGGGTGGGATACAGGCCGGCATCGTTAATGACCTTGGCCAAGGCATTTGTACCGTAGGTGGGTAGGGTCTCGCTGGTGACCTCGTGCTCACTAAGCAATTGAGCGAAGCGCTTGGCCGCTGTGCTGAAGGCCTCTCGGTCAGCCGACTGGGGCTGCTGGTCGCCTGCCTTCTCAATGACTATGGCCTTCAGCCCTTTCGAGCCCATAACCGCGCCCAGACCACCCCGCCCCGCATGTCGGGTAGGCCGGCCCTCCTCGTCGGTAACCGCAATGTTTGCGCTGGAAAGGCGCATTTCTCCGGCCGGGCCAATGGTGATGCAGGAGATCTTCTCCCCGAACTTGGCCCGCAGCTTATCCGTAGTATCGTAATTGCCCAGGCCCTGCAACTCATTGTCCACCAAGAGTTCGGCGCCGTCGGCTCCAATGCGGAGGACCCGCAGATTATCATCAGGAGGCAAGCCCTCAATAATGATCTCGGCAATGTTCAGGCGGGATAGCGCGTTGCCCGCATCCCCACCAACGTTGGACTCCTTGATGCCGCCAGTGAGCGGGCTCTTGGCCCCCACTGACAGGCGGCCACCACACGGAGCGCCAGTGCCCCCTAACCAGCCCGGAGCCAGGACCAGCTTGTTGTGCGCGGAGAGCGCATGGCAGGTCGCGGTAACTTCAGCCGAGATGATGGAGGAAGTCAGGTGTCGGCCCCCGGTCGGCTCCTTCTCCGAGGGCAATATCTCCTCTTTGACCGACAGCTCTCCCATGTTTACTCGCAGAAGCTTTCTCATTGTAACTCCTCCTCTGTTAGAATTGTACGCAGTCTTTAGTTTACCAGGTCCCAAGAGGTCTCCCTGTTGCTTGTAAACTGCGATTTAGCATGTAGGTTCCTACTGGGTAAGAAAAAGTCCTGCACCCATCAGAGCGGTTGCCGAGACACTACCCGCAACAGGGCTGGGCAAATACAATGTACAAGTGGCCGTCAGCATCTAGCCTACCCAGGTCACCAGTGTAGAGCCAGCCGTCACGGATGGTTTCGGCGGTGGCCTCCGGGTCTCGCCAGTAGCCTTGCATAACATTCTCGCCAGCCACGACGATCTGGCCTTCCTGCTCCGGAGGAACATCCCGACCTGCTTCATCGACGATACGCACCCGCACTCCGGGTATGGGCGCTCCGACACTGCCCGGCTTCTGCACGCCATCCGGCAAGTTGACACTTATCACCGGTGAGGCCTCGATGGTCCCATGGCCTTCGACCAGCGCGACGCCATAGCGCTTGCGAAAACCTCTAAGCACCCCGAGTGGATCGCCTGGGGGAAGTGGCGCTCCGCCGCAAACGCACAGGCGTAAGCTGCTCAGGTCGTATTCCCGAGTAGTCCGGCAACCAATCAGTACTGCGAAGATCGAGGGTACACCGGCAAATATGCTAACCCTGTGGGCTTCAATTGCCTCAAGCACCTGCACCGGTACGAAGGCTGTTGGTAGCACGATACTGGCACCGGCCATCAGCGGCAGTATCATGCAGACGGTGGCCCCAAAGGCGTTAAACAAAGGTAACACTGCCAGGAATGTATCCTCATTCGTTACCCCTATGAGCTCCATGCACGAGCGGCTGTTGGCCAGCAGATTGCGGTGTGAAAGCACTGCTCCTTTTGGTCGTCCCGTCGTGCCTGGGAGATAGATTATGACCGCAGCATCATCCCGGAGGGCTGCATCAGCGAGAGTAGGTCTGTCAGCTGAGGCACATATAAGCTCTTCCCAATTGATAGCACCGTCTACTTCTGACTGACCGCTAATTATGAAATTTGTGAGGCTGGTGACATTGGGCCGTAGCTGCATGACGGTGGAGTCAAATTCTGCTGAAGATATGAGGCCCTGCACTTGTGCGTGGTTGAGGATGTGGGTTGTCTCTTCTGCACTTAGCTGGCAATCCACAGGTACGACGACAGCGCCCAAGGCAGTGATAGCTAGGTACGAGATTATGAACTGCGGGCAATTGGGTAGCAGCAACCCCACCCGGTCGCCACGCCCCACACCCAGGTCACCCAGGCCGGTCGCCAGGTCCCCAGCACTCTGCACAAGGTGCTGATAGGTCATTGTCTGCTCTGCTGCTACCACTGCCGGTTGTTGGCCAAACTCGGCAGCGGATGCCAGCACCGCCGAAAACAGACCCTTCGTATCCCTGTGATCCATCTCACCCAACTCTCTCAGAATTCTGCAGCCGTTCAGTCGCAACATTCAGGCTAGATTATGAGCCGACATTTGCCCCACAGCTTCCTGGCAAATATGACATTCTTTGCTCCACATATGAATTCCTTCCCCAGCCGATTACATTTCTACCCTGAATAGGCCATCTTGTAGAGCTCGACGATCTGTTCTTTCGTCGCCTGACGGGGATTATTGCCCGGCCTCTTCAAGAAAGTCCGCCTAGTGCTCATAAGCCGAGAGTCACCATGTAGGTTCTTATCTTTTGTTATGTTCCTTACTTGATACGCCAATTCCTCCCCCTGCTGACCATTTATCTGCAAAACCGGAGAATTAAGGTGTAACCGGCGTTGTCGGAGCCATCAGATTAGGGCGGCCCCAGTCGCTAATGGGCAAGCACCCTTCTCAGATTGTCGGCGGCTATTTGCCCGCCCCCACCTACTGAGAATTCTCTTTCGGTGATTGTTGGGCACAACAAGTTCTTAGCAGTATCTACCAGTGAATTGAGGTGTCGGCTACAAAGCGGGTTACCTGTTTCCACCAGGTCTGATTCTCTCGGTAATGAGCGCGCTGATAAAGCGGGCAGTTTGCTATGATCTACCCCGTAGGCTGAGGAGAGGCTGCTGAATGGTGTAATCACTGGAGGCGTATAGAGCCAGTGGCGGGAAGTCCAGCAGGCTGGAGTCATTACCTGCCAAACGACAAACAGGCGGGGAGGGGCAACTCCCCGTTTACACAATCACTAAGCCGGGCCGGAAACCGGATTACAGACGCCGATTGTCCCTAATCCTACCTATACTCAGATAATAACTTCTCTGTTATCCGGGCAAAGTCCATTAAGCCGACTTAGGGGGGCGTCCCAGCCAGCCCACGACCTTAACGACGGCACCCGTTGTCCGCCCCCTAACATAACGGGAAGGAATTATCACCCTGTCCAAGGAATATGATAAGAAATAGAAAATCGTATTACAGATCCCGGATTAGAGTTAAGGCACCAGTCCCAAAAGTGATTATTACCGCCTGACAACAATGCGAGTACGGCGGAAGGAATATGACTTCAGCGCGGGGAATAAGCTCCTCACAGATGCCAAGACAAAATGTTGACCGGCCGTAGGCTACGGACAGCCCAACAATGCGCACTGTATTGATAGCGAATGGAACTTGTACTAATAGTGCTCGTTTTTGCCGCGTGGTTATGTTATAATTGCTACACGTAGAAGGAGGGCTTTATACCCTTGAACCAAAGGGTTCGACAATTATTGGTGCTGCTGGTGGACTTACTGCTGGCCATAGTGGCTATTGTCAGCGCCGAGGTCGTCGTCACCACAGCGCCCTTATCCTCAGGCTTAGTGCTGGCCGCACTGAAGCCAGGGGGTATCTTGGTGATATGCTGGATTGGTGCTATTTACGTTCAAGGTTTGTATAGCAAAGCTCCCACCAGGTCGCGGCTCGTCCTCGGATGGCTGGTTCTCCGGTGTGTATTTATAAGCAGTGCAGTAGCCGTCGTTCTTACATATTGGGTGGTTCCGGCGTGGTTAGCAGAGCGTCTATTCTACTTAGTATCTATCGCAATAATGGCAATGGGGACAGTAATAACACGCTTGTGGCTGATGGCTCACAGTACAGAATTCTATCGTACGCCGCGGGTGCTGTTAATAGGCAACAACGGGTTGAACCACATAGAATTTCTGGTGGAGAATCTTAATGATTCGCTGAGTATCTGTCTGGCAGGTTACATTGAAACTGAGCCGGACGGCAGCGCCAATCCCACCCAAGCCGCCATTCCCAACCTCGGTGACTTGGATGATATCCCCCAAATAATCGGACAGCGACAGGTCTCTCACATCACGCTTTGTGAGCCACTCACCAACGACGCCCACCTGAAGAAAGTATTGACCGCCAGTGCTGTTCACGGTGTTAAACTTACCACATTTGAGTCACTATTCACAGAGCTGACTGAACAGGCACCCATACTTGAAATGGACGGTCACTATGATCTATCGCTTACCCACAGTCGGCGAACTATATATGGTGAGCGGCTACAGCAGATGGTCAGTATTACCCTGTGTTTGCTGGCCCTGCCTATTGCGCTGCCCCTGATGAGCCTGGCGGCCATCGCCATAAAGCTCACCTCTCCCGGCCCGGTTTTCTACAAGCAAGCGCGGGTGGGCAGAGATGGGCATCTCTTTACTATTATGAAGCTACGGACAATGGAGCAAGATGCAGAAAGAGGGACCGGAGCAGTACGGGCGAGTAAGGATGATCCGCGAGTCACACCGGTAGGGCGGGTATTGCGGCAGACAAGATTAGACGAATTACCACAGCTTTTCAATGTCCTGCGGGGAGATATGAGTCTAATCGGCCCGCGGCCGGAGCGGCTCCCCTTCGTTGAGGAGTTCAAGCAAATCATGCCAATGTATGACCTCAGACATTCGGTGCGGCCCGGGATTACCGGATGGGCCCAGGTCAATCAGGGATATGATACCTGCACGGAGGATGTCTTCCGAAAACTACGCTACGACCTGTACTATATTCGTAATATGTCCTTAAGTCTGGACTTTCGCATCATTCTACGCACACTACACGTAATGCTGCAACCACGAGAGGTCCACTGAAGTAGCTACGGCTGCAGAGTATTTCCGAACGAGTTGCTGCAGTGTTGGTAGTTGGGGGGGCCGCTGCCCTACTTTCTCCATGATTGCTGCTAATTCACACCAGAGCTGAGTACACTCGGGCCGCGGGCCATGAGGCTACCGAGGGTCTACTCCTCCCGGTTATTACGGCTAATCCAAGTATCCCAAATCACGCAGCCGTTGTCTTATCTGCTCGCTTTCCTGCTCCGAATATACACTGGCTTCAATGCCCTCGGCTTGGCGCTGCATAGCGATATCGGCGTAGCGCGGAGGATGACTATCCACGAAATCATCCGCGAACACTTCAGTGAGTACCCGGCCATCACAATAGCTTGGTATGGGCAAGCCTAAGGCGTACAGTACGGTGGGCACAATATCGACTAACTGGGCTTCGGTCGCCAAGCAATGAGCGAAAACGTGCGGGCCAGCCGCTATAAGTACTCCTTCAGGCCGATGCGCCCCTGCCTGTCTGTAGGGAGCGATCTTCTTCATCTTCTGCCAATCTGTAAACAGGGGAGCGTTATGGGGATTGAGCAGGTCAACCAAATGTACTCTGTCCTCGCCGATGATCCCCAGCAGGTCAGGCGCATTAGAGACATAGGGGCCGTGGTATAACTCTTCGCGATTGTAGACCTCAAAGATAGGCGCACCGGTATCCGGATGGCGGTACTCTTCCAGAAGGCTACGGATCTGTTGTCGTTGGTCCTCATAATCCTGTGGAGCAATACACCCCTGAGGCTCGCGGCCGACTACATTCAGCCGCAAACCGAGGTAAGTGCCAATGTTGAAGGCTCGGGTGCGCTGCCAGTCTATGCGGGCCAATTTCTGCTCTTCCAGGAATGTCTTAGTCTTACGATACCAGAGAATAGGCGCCAGTTTTCGCAGCCATTGCGGCGCGGTATGCTTGATGCGCTCCAGCAAGCACAGGCCGGGAGTACTCAGATGCCTTTGACCTGACTTCAAAACTACCAGACCAGCCTCCCGCAACAAGCGTTCTAAGTTAAGATGCTCTTCCAGCGGACCTGCCCCGTGATCGGAGACAACAAGTATTGTAGTCTGTGACCCGCATAAGTTTAGTAACTGTCCCAGGAAGTGATCGGCCTGCTGGTAAGCGTAAAGGATCATATCTTCAATAGTCTGTCCGGGGGAAGTCACCAAGGAGCGATCGTGCCAGAAGTTATGCTGGACGTGATCAGTGTAGTTGCATACTATGATGAGCACGTCAACCGGTCGCTGCTTCAGTAAATGTAGAGTTGCGGCACTACGGCTGTCTATCTGCCGCTGAAGGGCGGCGAAATCGTAGTGCCCGCGGGCTGACTTGCGCACCCGCCGTTCCATAGGGTAAGGGATGCCAAGCTCATCAATCTCGTTGGCTAACTCCGGTGGGAAGCAGGCTGCTTTACCGAAGGTTGGCGCCCCCATCATCCCGGAAATCATCCAGCCATCTATGGGGTCAGGGGGATAGGTGGTCGGCACATTCAGTACACCGACCCGCAAACCGTACTGATTGAGCAGGTTCCACAGAGCCGGGGTTTGGCGATCTATACTGGAGACCAACCGGGTATTGTAGGAGTCTTCCTTGAGAGTATAGAACTCAAAAATGCCGTGCTTGCCGGGATTAACTCCCGTCATTATGCTGGTCCAGGCCGGGGAAGTTACCGGCGGGATAATAGACTTGAGGATGCCGTGGGCTCCTTCCTTAAGCAATCGGCCGACGGTAGGAAGATGTCCTGCCGCTACGGCTGGTTTGATTACGTCAAACGTCGCCCCGTCTATGCCAAAAAGGATGAGGCCCGGTTTGCTATTTGTATTACTCATAGTTGCAGCGTCAACGTTCTACAGAATCATACTGTTGATTTAGTCATCTCCAAACCTGCCACTATTCAACTTGTTTCTAACCCAGTTCGTCCTGGTCTCCACCGCTGCTCTTGGCTACCTGGCCCAGTTCTGTGGCGATACTGTCAGTATTATTGCCCATAAGGATATCGGACGCCCCACTGATGCACGATCAAATATAACCCAGATCTCGCAACCTTTGCTTTACAGCTACTTCGTCCTCTTCAGAGTAGACCTCTTCAGTGGTCTGAGGTTTCTGACTACTGGCTTCCTCATACTCCACAGGACGTTGGGTAGCGTCTTCGGTCATTGCCCTCAGTAGAGGCATACCATCCATATCGTCAGGTACCGGATGGCCCAAAAGATACAGGATAGTAGGGGCTAAATCTTCGATCCTGGCGCCCTCCAAAGTCTGGCCACTGTTGATACCCGGCCCCCACAGGCTCACAACTCCTTCGGGACTGTGGCCCCCATACAAGCCAGCCATATCCATCTCTTTCTTTGCCTTTATTACCTTGCCACTATCATCCACTACTACCAAGCCCGACAAAGGAATATTCCTATTCCACCAGACAGCAATATCAGGAAAGTTTTCCAGATAAGGCCCATGATACAGCTCTTCCCGCCGGAATACTCGCTCAACAGCGCGTTGGCCGGTAGCCGGATCTTTGGCCTGTGACAGCATCCGGATGATGTAATCGCGAATCTGCTCATATTCCTCTCCGGGTTGGACGATGCCATCGGGCTCCCGGCCGGCCAGATTGACCCAGGGCTGAGTCTCCCAGTAAAACGAATATGCTTTCGTGCGGCTCCAGTCATTCTGACTAATAAAGGACTTGGCGTAGTAGTTCTCTATCCACCGACGTGTCAGACGATTACTTAATAAGGAACTCTTCATACCCTTGGGCAGCCACCGGTGGCCAATCTGCTCGGTGAAGCGGCGCGTCCTGGAGCGAACTGAGCCTATCAGGCTCCCCGTCAGTGTGGAGCGCTTGACCATTAGCAGACCCAGCTCTTGTAGAAAGCTACGCATATAGGCCCGGCCCTGGTTCAGGATTCCCCCACCATGATCCGACATCACTACGAGTATAGTCTGATCATCAATCTTCTCCATAAACTTGCCCAAGGCGGCATCTACCTGCTGATATAGCACCAGGACAGGGTTTTCACACCAACTGCGGTCAACTTGTTCATAAAGTGGATGTCGCGGGTCACAGTACGGCCAGAAGTAGTGTTGAACCGCATCCGTCTCCACTACCGCCAGAGCAAAGAGATCCCAGGATTGTTGGTCATAAAGGTATTGCCCTACCTTGATCTTGGTTTCCAACGCGTCTATGAGATTAGTCAGGGCCCGTTGATTATGCCTGGCGATAATATGACGCTTGGTATCAGCATGAAAGGGATAGTGGCCGAAACAGTTCTGGAGCTGGTCAGCTATTGATGCCGGGTAAGTAGCCCCATCAGCCTGGAGGGAAGGAGTCAGCCAACCAGCGACGACTATGCCATTGACCGGCTGAGCCGGGTAGGTGCAGGGGAAGTTAAGCGCCGCCACTGTGCGATTATGCCGGCTAAGAATAGAAAATATGGTTTCCGCCTTGATATCTTGGGAGGTACTGTGATGAAACCGATAAGTGCCGGGAATTCGTTGCAAAAAGGAGAAGATGCCGTGCTTGCCCGGATTGACTCCAGTCATAAAGCTGGGCCAGGCTTGGGGACTGCTGAACTCCCCCGTGGAGCGCATTTTCCCGAAGCAGCCCTCCGCAATCAAGCGGGCGAAGTTAGATAGGTGCCCTTCCGCAGCCCATTGACGTACTAAACTGGGAGTGAGCGCGTCAATACCGAAAACAAAGACTTTGGTTCCCAACTCGTTATCACCTATTTGCCCGTTAACTGGTGCAGATCGGACGGCAACAGGCGCACCTGCTGTGGCTCATAGCCCTTGAAGCTTGGCTTCATCACATGTATAATTATATCATAGATAACCAGTTCTCCAACCGGGGGCCGGCCAGTACTGCGTTCAACGCGGCCCCTCCGAACGGCAATCGCGGCGGGACCCACCAGCGGCGGGTAAAACGCCGCTTCTACCCCAGCAGCCAGGTTTAGCTGAAGCAAGAATGTTCTTCCTATAACAAGGGAAATCAACTTTGTGGGAGGGCCACCCTCTCTGTCCTGAGCCTGCCGAAGGGTGACCCGATTACATAGTCCAGGGTATTGGTGAGGCGCGCTGCTGATCTACTCCGACTGAGTGGGGCTGGGCCGTGGCTTGGTGGCGCGGGAGTGGTTGATGACCGTGCTCACCTGGCGGTGGGGAACGGTTATCTGCTCGCCGTCGTCGGTGCGCAGGCGGGTGCGGCGCAGGGTTACTTCCTCCACTGTCCCTCTGACCTCACCTAATGTGACTTCATCACCTTCGTTGTAAACGTGGTCATAAAGGATAAGATACCCGGACACGGCGTCCTGGAGCAGGTGGCGGCCGGCCACCAGGCCGATGACTATCAGGGCGAAGGCAATGGGTATTAGCTCGGCGCTGGTGCGCAGGCCGAAAATCCGCAGAATCATGAGCAGCGCGATGACATAAAGCGTCCCCCGCACCAGCAGGCTGGGGACGGCCACCAGCATCCGCCGCCGCTTGACCCGAGCGGCAGGGGCATCTTCCACATCCCGCAGCAACACTGGCCCCAGCCGCCGCCGCACCCAGCGATTTATCAGGTATACCAGCAGCTCAAAAACGGCGGCGACACAGATGGCCCGGACAAGCTGGACAGGAAATCCTGACAGCCATACACGGCGAAAGAATCCAAAGAAAGACTCGCTCATTGCTCTGCCTCCTGTGAATCCAGAGATTGGTCCTCCCCGCCAGCCTCGGCCAACTGGCGCAGTTGCTCCTCTTGCTGCATGCGCCGGCGGATGACCCGAGCGCGGAACAGCTTTACCACTACCACCACGAGAAACAAACCCACCATCCCCATCCAGATAATAGCCCCATACTTGTCCATGATCCCTCGCCCCATGTAGACCCGGCGGACCTGTGCCAGCCACTGCTCCTCTAACTGGGCCACCGGCTGGTGATAAGCGCGTACCAGCGCCCGCTCCACGTCACCTACCTGGCCCAGTTCCTCTAAGAATTCCCCCACCCCTTCCCCCGGATTAAGCTGGGTCAGGTAGCGCACCAGCGTATAGCTCTGGGCATACGCCAACTTAACTTTCTCCACCGGGCCGGCAAATGCCTTCTCCAGTTCATCAAACTTTAACAGCTTACGAGCGGCCACCGCCTGGCTGAGGATCTGCTGGTCCTCCATAGGCAGGTCCTCAGTGGCGTATTTGGCCAGGCCCTCGTGCAGCCAGCGAGGATCCGGGGCGCCGGTCTCGTCCAGTTTGCGCTGCAAGACAATGTGAGACAGCTCATGCGCCACCAGCTTCCCAATCCGCTGAGGCCCCAGAGCCTTGACAACCACCAGGTTTTGAGTGGGAAACGCCCGGCCCATAATCCACGGAGGAGCTTCCTCACCTACAAACTCGTTGAATTCTCTCTGAGTGTGACACAGCTTAATTTCGGTGCGGCCTTCCAGTTTTATGTCCAGAGCTTGCTGGAGTCGGTCCAGGGCGACGGTAGCTGCCCGCTGAGCAATCCGGGCCTGGTCCTCGTCGGCAGGCCGATACAGGATGCGGAACTGCTCGGTGCCGCGCGCCCGCCACTGGCTTTGCTCGGCGGCCACCGGCAGCACTAAAGCCAACAATACGGGGGCCATTAGCGCGACTGCCCCGGGCAGACAGGGTCGGCGCACGTTAGCGCTCCTCCTCGGGCTGGTAGTGAACATCGCGCCAGACCGGACACTGGGCCTGGGAACGGCACCAGCGACAATGGCTGCCCTTGTTAGTAGGGAATTGGCGGGTCTGGCGAACCCGCTGGGCCAGGCTGATAATCCGCTCGCGCAGGGAGCGGTGCTGCGGCTCATCAATGGGCGCGATGGTTAATCGCCCGGGCCGAAGAGCGTAGATAGCGACCTGGCACTCAGTATTGGCGAAATGTGCCTCTCCCAGCAGCAACAGCAGCCCAGCCGATATGTCCTGGGCCAGCTCGGCGGGGGCGGGCGGGCGACGGGTTGACTTGTAGCGCAGCAGGGTGATGGTTCCATCCTCGGCCTGGTCAACCCGGTCGGCCACAGCCACGAAATCATACCCGCCTACCTCCCCTTCCAGCCGCAAATCAGTGGCAATGGCCGGGGTGGCCTTATCCTGGTGGGACTGGTAATAGGCCCGCAGCATCTCCCGGCCCTCCGCGTGCAGCCGCTCTTCCTGGAGACTATCGGCGCACAACTCCCCCTCCCAATTATCCTCAAACAGTGCCAACAGAGTGCTCTCTATTACCTGAGCCGGCCCCCCGAGCTGATAAGTCTGCACCAGGGCCGAGCGCAGGGCGCGGTGGAGGGCAGCCGGCCCACCGATGAACCGCCGACTCTCGGCCTGACTGGTGAAGAATGACAGCAGATACTTCTGTGGGCACAGGATGAAGTCTTGCAGGTTGCGAGCGGTCAGCGGCCGCTGGGGGACTTGCAGATCGGTGCTGTATCCTGATGGACTCATAGCAATGAGGGCAGAGTTATTATGGGAGACGAAAGATCTGTATTAGTCAGTTCGCCTTCCGCCTGGTCATCTCCTGCCTGGCCGCTGATAGCTACAACAGTTGGGGGCCGGTCAAGGCGCTATCAGTTAGGAAACAGAAGGATGGCGGGGGTTCTATCTCGGCCAAGGGGTTGTTTGAGGGTGGGGCGAGCAAAATCGCCGCCGCCATCCACCAACGCCTGGAGAGCGGCGGGGGGTGGAGATTTAGGCGCCTCACACCCCCAACCCGGCTTTGATGCGGATTAGGTTGAGGATGTCGGTTTTGCTGATGATGCCGACCAGCTCGCCGGTCGCGTCAGTGACCAGTAACCGCCCCCGATCACTCTGCGCCATCTTCATCATCGCTTTCACTGCTTCGGTATCGGGCCGGATGGTCATCTGTTCGGTATCAAGCGGCTCCATTAGCTGACGAACCTGGAGCGCCAGCCACTGCTGCTGATCCTGCTGTTTGACCTGGCTCAGCGAGAGCATCCCCACTAAGTTATCCTGGGCATCAACCACCGGAAAGGCCCCGTGGCGCAGGCGCATAAAGTACTGATCCACCGCCTGTCGGATGGTCATAGCAGCCGGCAAAGTAACCACTGGCGCGCTCATCAGCGACCCAACCGGCACATCGCCCAGCACATGCTCCATCTCCATCCGCTGGTAACTACCCTGGGCAGCACTGGCCAGCAGCCAGCCCATCGCCAGAAACCACATTCCCGGGACCAAAGCGCCACTTAGTAGCCACCAGAAGCCCGCCCCCATAACCAAAAAGCCAAAGACTTGACCTAAGGTAGTGGCTATCTGGGTGCTGCGGCGCAGGTTACCGGTAAAGTGCCAGAGGAGTGACCGCAGTACCCGGCCACCGTCCAGGGGAAAAGCCGGCACCAGATTAAAAGCGGTCAGCATGCCGTTAGCGAAGGCCAGGTATTTCATACTCTCAGCCGCCAACTCCCAACCCGACAAAGCCCCGAAGAACAACCACAAAAAGCCGAACAACACTGCCAGCAGCAGGCTGGTCACCGGGCCGGCGGCGGCCATCTTTAACTCAGAGAGTGGCTCAGTAGGCTCCGACTTCATTTGAGCGATGCCGCCGAAGACAAACAGAGTTATCCGGGAGACTTCTATGCCGCTGCGGCGCGCTACCAAGCAATGGGCCAGCTCGTGCAGCAATACGGAAATGAATAGAAGGACAGTGGCCACCAATCCGGCTATCCAGTGGTAAATGGAAGGCAGTTGGGGATGGACTTCAGGGAACCATTTGGTGGACAATGAGACGAAAACCAGGCCGAAAATGATAAGCCAGGTATAGTTTATCTCGATGATAATACCCGCAATTTTGCCGACCCGCCAGCCGCGCATTTTCTCACCCTCGCTGAGATACTACTATGAAAATAGGTTAATCGGTAGATTATTCGCCGCCGTCGGCCACCAGTCCTGCCTGAATGGGCAGGCAATAAGTTGCCGGTGGGGAGGGCATGGGGGTTGGGCCACGAAATACTAAGCCAATGTTAGCTGCGAGTCGCGCCCAACAGGGGATAGGCAAATGGCTATTAGTATCGTTGTCACCGGCGCAGCCGGTATGTTAGGCTCGGCACTGATGGATTTGGTACCGGATAATGTGAGCGCCACCGGTGTAGACCTTCCTGACGGTGATCTGAGTCTTCTGGACGGTGCCCGCGAGGCGCTGGAGCCGCGCGGGCCGGAAGTGGTGATTCACTGTGCCGGGTACACCGATGTTGAGGGCTGCACCCGCGAGCCGGCCCGCGCCCATCAGCACAACGCCATAGCTACTACCAATGTGGCGCAGATCTGCCGGGAGCTGGGGGCTCGCCTGCTGTACATTAGCACTGATTATGTGTTTGACGGCACCAAAGGGGCAGCCTATACTGAAGAGGATGACCCTCACCCGCTAAATGCCTATGGCGAATCCAAGTTAGCTGGAGAACGAGCGGTTCAGCAACTATTGGACAATTATCTGGTTGTCCGCACCCAGTGGCTCTATGGGCCGGGGGGCAAAAACTTTGTGGATACTATCCTAACCAAGGCCCGCCACGGGGAGGAGTTGCGGGTGGTAGCTGATGAGTTCGGCTCGCCCACTTATACCCGCGATTTAGCCGCCGCCCTGTGGAAGTTGGCTGTTGCCGGTGTGCAGGGCATCATACATGTCACTAACAGCGGTTACTGCTCCTGGGTGCAACTGGCCCGAGCGGCTGTGGAGGCGGCAGGTTTGAGTAGTACATCAATTACCGAAATATCAGGTGAGGATTGGCCTACTGCCACGCGGCGAGCCCAGTTTGCCGTGCTTGACAACCGCCGCTGGCAACAGTTAGGATTTACTCCCCTGCGCCCCTGGCAGGAGGCAGTGGCGGAGCATGTAAGCCAGAACTTTCTCCAAACACGATAGGATCACTCACTTTTCCTCGGAGGTTCGTATATGCATTACGATGTTACTGATGTTAGCCTGAATGATCTGGGTCGCCTACGGATTGAGTGGGCTGACCGGCAGATGAAAGTGCTGCAAGCGATTAGAGAACGGTTTGCCGCCGAGCAGCCGTTGGCCGGTGAGCGCATTGGATGCTGCTTGCACGTTACCTCGGAGACCGCCAACTTAATGCGCGCTCTGCAGGCCGGCGGCGCGCAAGTGGCGCTGTGTGCCAGCAATCCACTCAGCACCCAGGATGAGGTGGCAGCCAGTATAGTGGCGGATTACGAGGTGCCGGTGTTTGCCCGACATGGTGAGGACCGAGATACTTACTACCAGCATATTAACTCGGTATTGGACATCGAGCCGACCATCAGCATTGACGATGGCGCTGATCTGATCTCCACGTTGCATGCGGAGCGCCAGGCGCTGATACCCAACCTAAAGGCGGGAATGGAGGAGACGACTACCGGAGTTATTCGGCTGCGGGCCATGGCCGCCGATGGGGCCGTGCGGTATCCCCTTATCGCGGTCAACGACGCAGCCACCAAGCACCTGTTTGACAATTACTACGGCACCGGCCAAAGCACTATTGACGGCATTCTGCGGGCAACCAATGTGTTACTGGCGGGTAAGAACTTTGTGGTCTGTGGGTACGGTGACTGCGGGCGGGGCGTGGCCCGCCGGGCCAGTGGGATGGGGGCCAAGGTGATTGTCTGTGAGGTGGACCCGCTACGGGCACTGCAGGCGGCGATGGATGGCTACCAGGTCATGCCTATCGCTCAGGCCGCCGAAATCGGCGATATCTTTATCACCGTAACCGGCGACCGCAGCGTCATCCGGGCTGCGCACTTCGCGGTGATGAAGGATGGGGTCATTCTGGGCAACGCCGGGCATTTTGACGTAGAAATTGATCTGCCTGACCTGCGCGAGCAGAGCGTAGCTGTGCGGCAGATGCGGCCCAGCTTGCAGGAATATGAGCTTCAGGACGGACGGCGGCTGTACCTGATTGGGGAGGGACGGCTGGCCAACCTGGCGGCGGCGGAAGGCCATCCGGCGGTAGTTATGGATATGAGCTTTGCCAATCAAGCCCTGTGCACAGAATATGTAGCCCAGCGCAGTGAGCCGCTGGAGGTTAAGGTGCATAACGTGCCGCCCGAAATAGACCAGCAGATCGCGGCTTTGAAACTACAAGCTATGGATATCCAAATAGACACCCTTACCCCGGAGCAGAAAGAGTATCTGGAAAGCTGGAAGATGGGGACCTAAACGACGAAGCCTCAACGATAGTACGCAAGTAACCGTGCACTTCTGCTACTCCTACGTCCTGACCGGGTGCTGTGATTACAGTTTATCCTTCAGGTCAGCCAGCTCAAAGGCAGCAGCACGGGGGGCGGCGCCTTCCATAGGTCCCTTGCGAGTGGTCCCCAACGCTCCGCAGGCATTAGCCAGCCGCCCTATCTCCTCCAGTGGCAAGTCCTCAGTCAATCCCACCACGAAGCCGGCGTCAAAACAGTCGCCGGCGCCGGTAGGATCTACCGCATCTACCTGATAGCCGGGCACTGAGACAGTCTGCGATTCAGTGAAAATGGTGCAGCCCGCCTCACCTCGCTTCAGAGCGACTATCTCCACCCCGCCGTCCAGAAGTGCCTGACAGGCAGCCTCGGCCCCCTTTACCCCGCTGAGCAGTTCAGCCTCGGTGGAGCTGGGCAGCACTAAGCTGGCCGTCTCCAGCACCGGCTGGCACACCCGGCGCAACGGCTCTTCGCCACCCAGCAGTTCAGGGCGCAGATTGGGATCAAAGGAGATGCGGGCACCGGCTTCTGCGGCCAGTTCGCAGGCCTGATAGCAAGCCTGACGCATCGCCTCGCTGGCCGAGAGCGTTGAGCCACAGATATGCAGCCACTTGGCTCCAGTGAACATCTCAGCTTGCGGCTGAGGAAGCCGGCCGGCGGCGGAATTACCAATATGGAAGATATACTGGCGGCTGTCATCGGAGAAATAAGTCACGAACGCTACCCCGGTGGCCACCCCGTTAATCTGGGCCACATACTGGCTATCCACACCATCCTGGGCAAACCGGTCCAGCAAGCACTTGCCAAAGTCATCCTGACCGACGGCGCCAATAAACGTTACCCTGTGACCCAGGCGGGCAGCCTGGTCAGCAAAGATGGCGGGCGCTCCGCTGGGGAAGGGGCCAACAAAGTCATCAGGGCGGTCAAAGGGGCTGTCTACCTGCTTGCGCATTATTTCAACGATTAACTCGCCGATGGAAATAATTTCGCTATCGGGCATAGCAACTCTCCCTTAGCGGCCTGGTGGCCTGCCTGAATACATTCCAGGAAGTGCTCAGCCTCTTCGCGGAAGGCCCATTTCCAGTCGGCCAGAGGGTGGGTGATTTGCTCATTGTAAATCACCCATGGGCACGACTCTGATGCCGTGTTAGCTTAGTGAGTAATGATGACCTGGTCAAGCTCGGCCAGTTTGTAGGAAAGGGCAGTCACTACCAGGCGATGGGGTGAGACCTGGACCCGACAGAAGCCATACGCGGAGGCACTTGCCTGGCTGTAAGGGTTGTCTGACTGGCCCGGCTGGTAGAGGGGGGCACCGCCATTGCCGCAGGTTATGTAGGTGAGGCCGTTGTGCACCGAGCGCTCATAAATATGGTCATGGCCGACGAAAACCAGATCTACACCACCTTCTTCCAGCAGTGGACACCATTGGGTTTGTATCTCTTCATTGCCTCCGTGGGGTCCCGAGGAAAACGCGGGGTGATGGAAGAATACTATCCGCCACTTTACCCCCGCCGGGCGTGGATCTTCCAGTATCTGCCGCAGCCACTCGGCCTGCTCGCTGATGCGGCGAGTGCTGTCCAGGACGATGAACTGGCAGTTGCCAAAGACAAAGCCATACCACTCGGTGCCCGCATCGCCACCGCCCTTGGGAAGAGGAAGTAGCTCGTAGTATAGGCGGGCGTTGCGCTCGTGATTACCCAGACAAGAATAGAAGGGAACGGTGGGCGCTAACAACTTGATAACAGGGAAAAAACTGTGCCAATCACTCATCTGCTCGCCGTCGTTGACCAGGTCTCCAGTATGGAGTACCAGCCGGGGTAGACAGGCTTTCATAGCCAGGACGACTTTGCGGTGCTCAGCCGGCTGACTGCGGGTGTCCCCATACGCGCAGAAGCTGAAACGGTCCAGGTTTTCGGGTGGGGTACGAAAGCGATAGGGGCCGGCGGTGGTGACCTGCCCGGCAACCGTAGCCTTGATAAAGTACGTGTAGACCTCTTCGGGCTGAAGACCCTCCAACAGGACGCGATGGGCCTTAGTGGGACCTCCGCGGCCCAGTTGTTGCTCATTAATTTCCACATAACTGATGGTCTCCAGATTGGTATACCAGCTCATCCGTACCGAGGTGGGGGTCAAATCGCCAATGGTGGGCCCGTAGACGACCTCCACGCCCGCCGCAACTGATCCCGCTGTCACCAGTAGTATAATCAGCACCAGCAGCCCGATTTGCCGAGACATGGCTATCCTTCCCTTCTGTGAATTACATGCGTACGCCCGATTGTTAGACACCATTAGCAGTTGATTTGATGCTATTGCTTGCGTACCTCGCCACCCATCTCTTCCAGGCGGGTGTGGATCTGGACCACAGCAGTCTCGATTTCGTCATCGGTCAGCGTGCGATCCGGCCGCCGGAAGATCAGATTGAAGGCCACGGAACGGCGGCCAGCCCCGAGGTATTGCAGATCCGCATAGGAGTCAAATGGCTCAACACTGTCCAGGTTCTCGCCTCCGGCTGCTTTGATCTGTGCGGCCAGACGGGCAGCAGAGAATTCGTCAGTGTCCGGCACAATCACCGCCACATCGCGCAGTACTGCCGGGTAGCGGGGCACCGGCCGGTAGCCCGGGTGCAGAGATGCCTTATCCATAATTACATCCAAGTTCACTTCAAAGGCACAGGCCGTGGTGGGCAGGTCGTACGCTTCCTGTACATTCTCGGCGATCTGGCCGATTACGCCGATATTGCGCTGGTCACTGACCAGTGCCGCACACCGGCCCGGCTGGAAGGTAGGATGCTCATAGCGGGAAAAATCAATGTCAGTTACGTTCAAGTGTTGGAGCAACTGTTCCAGCAGGCTCTTCAGATAGTAGAAGTCAACACTGGCTTGCTCCGGCTGTAGATTCCACTGGGCGGTAAGAGGACTGCCCATCATTATTCCCGCCACCCGCTGCTCTTCGCGGGGCAGGGCGTGGTCGGGATCAGGCAGGAAGGCTGTGCCGATTTCGTACAGAGCCACATCGGCCACGCGCTGCCGGGCGTTATGGCGGCACGCCTCCAGCAGGGCGGGCAGCAGGGTAGTGCGCATAAGGCACTGTTGCTGGCTGAGCGGATTAGCAAGCCGCAACTGGTCGCGTTCGGCGCAGTCCTGGGGCCAGCAAAGTCGGTCCAGAGTGTCGGGCTCCATCATGGAGAAGCTGAGGTTTTCGTTAAGCCCACCGGCGCGGAGAAGCTCGCCTACCCGCGCGCGCAGCCTCTGGGAGCGGGTGAGGCGGCCGCTGCCGGTAAGATGACCAGGCAGAGTCAGGGGGATGTTGTCATAGCCGTGAACAATGGCGATTTCTTCAATGAGGTCTACTTCGCGCTCCACCTCAGCCCGGAAGGTGGGCACGGTTACCAGTAGCTGCTTTTCTTCTTTAGCCACTTCAAAGCCAAGCCGGTGCAGGTACTCAGCCATCGTCTGGGCTTCTATGTCGGTGCCCAGCAAGCTATTGCATCGCTGAGGACGCAGGGGGACGGTCTGCGGGACAAAATCGGTGGTGCACACATCAAGGGCCGCTTGAGTGATCTCCCCGCCGGCGGTGGCCAGTATCAACTCGGCAGCCCGAGCCAGGGCAGGCAGGGTCAGGTTGGGATCTACCCGGCGCTCAAAACGGTAAGAGGCTTCGGTGGATACTCCCAGGCGCAGGGAAGTCTGGCGGATGGTAGGAGGATCAAAGTGAGCTGATTCGAGCAGTACAGTGGCACTGTTCTCCCGCATTTGAGTATCCGCGCCGCCCATTAGCCCGGCCAGGGCCACGGCCCCCATGGGATCGGCGATTACTACATCCTCAGGCCCCAGGGTGGGCCAGGTGTCATCCAGCAGCAGAAACCGCTCATTCTCCTCGGCTTTGCGCACAATAATGTGGCCGTCTTTGATTAGCTGGAAGTCAAAAGCGTGCATGGGTTGGCCCAGCTCCCAGCACACATAGTTAGTACAATCTACCACATTGTTGATGGAGCGGATGCCGGCGGCTTCCATGCGGTGGCGTAGCCAATCCGGCGAGGGCTTCACCGTAATTCCCTCAATCAGCAGAGCTGAGTAGCGGGGACAGCCTATCGGGTCGGCTATCTCCACGGTCAGCGGGCCTAACTGAGCTTTCACCGGGTCTACTACCGGCTCTTCAGTCTCCGGACAACTGGCCGCCGGCGGATTAAAAGCACTGTTTATCACTGCCGCCGCATGGCGGGCTACCCCAACCATGGACAGCAAATCACCGCGGTTGGGAGTAACCGTCGTGATGAGGACTTGGTCCTCTGCCCCACCGTCCTGGGCCGTCCACTGCTCGATCTTCTCCACCTCCAGGCCACTCATGGTCAGGCAGCAAGACAAGTCAGCAACCGACATATCAGTGTCCAGATATTCTTGCAGCCACTGGTACGGTACGCGCATGTTATGCCTCCTTTACCCGGAGGGCCACCACCAGCGAAACCGCCACCAGACACACACCCATTAACACGAACGGCGCTCGCAGACCTAACTGTGAGGCCAGTACTCCCCCCGTCAGCGGACCGATCGCGGCCCCCAGCATTGAAACGGCAAATGTCAGTCCATAAGCCTTGCCATAAGTGTTGCGCGGGGCAATCTTCGCAATAATGGCGTTAATGGTAGGCCCAGTCCCCCCGGCGGCCAGTCCGTACAAAGCCCGCAGGCCCAGCAGTTCGCCCACACTGCGGGCGAGGGCTTGCGGAATGGAGAATATGCCCAAAGATAGCGTGCATGCCACGAGAACTTTCTTGTGGCCGATTCGGTCACTGACCCGACCCACTACGGAAGCGGTAACTGCCGCCGCCAGGCCACTTACCGCCAGTATCAAGCCGGTAGTCGAGGCCGCACGGGCAGGCAAGGCGGCCAGCTGCTCGACAAACAACGGCAATATGGGAGCCACAATAGTCGCTCCCAGGTTAACAAGGAAAAAGACTGCCAGCATAGTCGGGAAACCAGAACTGTGGGCGACCTGGCGCAGAGTTCCATTGGTCTCCTCCCACTCGGGGGTGGGGCGCGAAAACTTTTCGTGCGCTCCCCATAATACTACGCAGCCTCCCAAAAACAGAAACGTGCCCGCCATGTAGAAAGCGACGCGGTAGCCAAAGTAGTCGGCAGTCATTCCCCCCAGGAAGGGCCCCACCGCCGCGCCCACAAACATCGCCGTTTGCATCAATCCCAGGCTATAACCCAATCGGCGGGAAGGGGTTATGCTGGACACCAGCGTTGTGGAGGCGGCCACGCTGCCGGTTATTACGCCCTGCAGAATGCACAGCGCCAGCAGCTGGTAGACATTACCCACCCTACCCATCAAAGCCAGCACAACACTGCCGCCGAACATAGCCCGTATTACCATGAGCTTGCGACCGTACTTGTCGGCGACCGACCCCCAAATCGGACTAAAAACGGCAAGCGTCAGGGTGGTCGCCATCGCCAGGACCCCGGCCCATACGGGCACCAACCGCTCATCAGTTACTCCCAATTCCCTGATATAAAAGGGAATAAAGGGCATAACGAAACAGAAGCCCACTATGGCACTAAATTGGGCCATCCACAGGGCGTACAGTGTGCGCCGCCAGCCGGGCTGGCCGTCAAGTTCACCCTCGGGCTGCTCTTCTGTTTCCATTACTCGTTCATCTCAAGCTATTTCAGTTTCGCCGTCAGTTGCCGCTAAAATTGCTCCAAAAAGCGCATATCACCACTATAGAACAGGCGGATATCGTCAATGCCATAGCGCAGCATGGCAAACCGCTCCACCCCTACACCAAAAGCCCAGCCGGTGTACTTTTCCGTGTCATAACCAACCTTGGCCAAAACATTAGGATCTACCATGCCGCTGCCACCCACTTCCAGCCAGCCGGTGCCACTACAGACCCGGCAGCCCTCTCCCCCACAGATTATGCAGGTGAGGGCGATCTCCGCACTGGGTTCGGTGAACGGGAAGAAATCAGGCCGGAACCGCATGTGACATTCTGGCCCGAACATCTCGTGGGCAAATATCTCCAGAGTGCCCTTCAGATCGGCGAAGGTCACACCCTCGTCTACCAGCAGCCCCTCCAGTTGATAGAAGGTGTGGCAGTGAGTAGCGTCCACTGTATCCCGACGGAAGCAGCGGCCCGGCGCCACGATGCGCACCGGCGGCGGCTGCTGCTCCATCACCCGGATTTGCACCGGGGAGGTCTGGGAGCGCAGTAGCACATCATCAGTAATATAAAAGGTCATCTGCTCATCCATAGCCGGGTGGAACTCAGGATAGTTGAGGGCTTCAAAGCTGTAATAGTAATTCTCTACCTCTGGCCCCTCAGCGACCACGAAACCCAGCCCCAGGAATATGTCAATCATCTCCTCCAGAGTAGCCATCAGGGGGTGCTGCTTGCCTACCCGGGGGCCCCGGCCGGGCAGGGTCACATCTATCTTTCGCGCCCCCTTATCAGTCTCGGTTGCCGCCGCCTCTAATTCTGTCGCCCGCTGGGCGAGGAGTCGTTCAAGCTCTCTGGATACCTGATTGGCCAATTGTCCGACCACCGGCCGCTGCTGGGCCGGCAGGTCGCCGATGCTCTGCATAATCTGGCGCAGGTGTCCCTGCCGTCCCAGATACTTTATCCGAACCTGCTCCAGTTGCTGCTTATCGTCGGCCTGTTGTATGGCCTGCCGGGCCTCGTCACCCAGTGCCCTGAGTTTGTCTTCCATGTCCATCACTTCCTACGTTTGGTGACTGGCTATGGGTGGCACACATTCTCCGGTGCCGGTTAGTCGAAAAGCCCCTGGCTTCGTCCCCGGGACGAAAGCAGCGGGCTTTCGTTATACCACCCTTAGCAGTGGGGCTGCGGTAACGGTGCAGCACTCCGGCTCGGCCTACTGAGCGGTAGCGCTCGGTGCTGTTCAGCCGGCAGTTCAGGGGTGAACTTCAGCTCCGCGGTGGCCGGGAACGCTCTCAGCCCACAGCGTTCCCGCTCTGTGACTCCTACCAGAGCCTACTTTTCCCAATCATTACCTTTGAGCTATGCAGTTGTTAAGAGATTTAAGTTATTATAGCGAGAATCGCACCGGATTTCAAGTCGGCAACGGGAATTGCCACGTGTCATTAGGCGGTTGGAGTGAGATGGAATTGCTGGGTAAGCAACTGCACGGTCACTTCCAGCAGGCTGTCTACGATCAAGTCGGCCCGCCCCAGGGCGTCGCGGCCCGCACTACTGGTAACCGCTACACACAACATTCCCGCAGCCTTGGCCGCCGCCACTCCCGCAGGCGCATCCTCTATCACCACGCACCGTTCGGGGGAAAGGTCCAGGCACTGGGCAGTGCGCACATATATCTGAGGATCAGGCTTTTTGCGGTCAATATCATCGCCAGTTACGATCGCATCAAACCAGTCCAGCCGCAGACCGGTGCCTTCAATAACCGGGAATTGTTTAGCCTTCTGGCCGGAGGTAGCGATAGCTAATTTCACACGCTCATCCGCCCTACCAGCCTCAACTAATTCCAGAACCCCGGGAGCGGCGGGCAGTGAGGAAGACTGGAGCAAGTGGAAAAAATTCTCGGCCCGCCGCTGGACTGCTTCCTGCGTGTCTATCTGCACACCATACTTCTCAGCGACACCCTCTACATAGCGCTCGTCACCGGTGCCCACGAAGGGGCGGAAATCCTCGGGCTGAACAGTGACGCCGTAGAGCTGGGCAAACATCTGCACACTGGCACGGGCATTCAGCGGCTCCGTGTCGGCGATTACGCCATCAACATCAAAAATAAGGCCCCAGGGCTCCATAATGTCTCCGGAGGTTGATAGGCGCTGCGTGAGGAAAATCCCAGTTGCTAACCAGTTAGCTACTGACGACAGCCTGAGCCTTCTCGACGACCGCCCCAAAGGCCTCGGGGTCCTCCATTGCCAGGTGGGCCAGCATCTTACGGTTAATCTCAATCTGGGCCTTCCGCAGTACACCGACGAGTTGGCTATAGCTTAAGCCCCGCTGGCGAGCGGCCGCATTGATGCGACTGATCCACAGGCGGCGGAAGTCACGTTTCTTGCGGCGCCGGTCGCGCCAGGCGTAGTTGCCGGCCCGCATCACTGACTCCTTGGCGGTCTTGACCAGCCGGTGGCGGCCACCCCAGTATCCCTTGGCTTGCTTGAGTATCTTCTTATGCCGACGGCGACGCGTCGGTCCCGTTCTTACCCTTGGCATTTAGTAATCTCCTACCCGTCAATCCTCACTACCCGGTTGAGGTATGTTATTTACTGACTAAAGTGTCCCTGATGGTCCTGGCAGGGCGGCCCTTGATTTCGGCCTCTGCCGATAGCCGCCGCTTGCGGCGCCGTGACTTTTTGGACAGCAGGTGGCCTTTGCCAGTCTGCTTGTGCATGACGCGACCGCTGCCGGTGATCTTAAACCGCTTGGTGGCGGCTTTCTTTGATTTCATCTTGTTCTTACCCATCTACTACTTCCTCTTCCCATGATTTACTACGCACATTACCACTATGACCTTGCTGGCTAAGGGAATACGATCCGTCTGCCGCGCAGATCCGACTCGCATAAAGGTTGATTAGCCTAAGACGGGGTAGGGCTATCCTTTAGGCTTCAGCAGCATAATCATCCGGCGCCCTTCCATCCTCGGGGCCATGTCAACTTCGCCCACCTCAGCGCACCCATCAATAAACCGCTGTAACTGCTGACGGCCGATGTCCTTGTGGCGCAGCTCGGGACCCCGGAAGATGACGTTAAACTTAACCTTATCCCCGTTCTCGAGGAACCCGATAGCGTTGCGCATCTTGAACTTAATGTCATGGTCGCCAGTATTAGGCCGGACACGGATGCTTTTTAGCATGCCTTGCTTGGACTTCTTAGCCGCCTGCTTGGCCTTCTTCTGCTGCTGATAGCGGAATTTACCGAAGTCCATAATCCGACAGACAGGCGGCTCGGCGTCAGGCGCTATCTCTATCAAATCCAGGCCCCGCCCCATTGCCTCCTCCTGCGCCTCCTTAATCGGCATAACGCCAAGCTGCTCTCCGTCTGGATCAAGAATCCGCACCTGCGGCGCCCGTATCCGCTCATTGACGCGATACGATTTCTTCCTGATTGAGCCTCACCTTTTCTTACCCTAAGTTTTGCCCGGTACCACTACCCGCTGGGCAAGACGCTGAGATTAGGCCCAAGCATAGCAAAGATTGGCAGCTGTGTCAAGTATCGGCGCAGGATAGTCGTCTACTGCTAACGTAGATGGATCAGTACCAATGGCCAGGTCAGCACCCTACCTGATACTCCCAGTATCCAGGCCCAGTCCCCTTATAGCCGCCACAATGTCTTTTTTCGGATGCAGGCCGGTAGTGTCGGCCGTTATGATCCAGTCGCTACTGATATATAAAGTACGGGGAATAGCAACTATCCCATACTCCTCATCCACTCGCTCGGACTCCGCCGAACGGGGGTCAAGCCACAGCACGGTGAAGCTGACTGGATGATCTTGCAGGTATCTTTTGACTTCCTGGACGTCTCGGTCGCTGGAGACAGCTACTATCAGCAGACCCTGGTCTTTGAGATGCCCATAGATTTCTTCCAGGATGGGGAGCTCCCGCACGCACGGCGGGCACCAGGTAGCCCAAAAGTCCAGCACAATCGGCTGCCCCTGGAAATCGCTGAGCTTGACGGAATTACCCTCCAGGTCCTGGGCGGTAAAGTCAATGGGTGCCTGCTCCGCCAAGTCTTTGCCTTCGGGGTCAGGCTCGCCTATACCACCGGGTATGCCGCCCAGTGCGGTCGAGTACAGCTCCCCAATGCTGTCCACCTCAACCACTTCCACACCGGCGGGTGGTTCATAGACAAAGGTTCCTTCCGGCACCGGCTTGTCCACAGTGACCACATCCCACGAGCCCAACATCTGCAGCTTCATGCCTCTAAAATAATCCAGCATGCCCGCCTCCAAGCCTGCCGTGTCCTCCTCGCCCAGGTCTTCCATTAGTCCACCCATCATCTCTTCCCCACTCATTTCTGAGGCTGCCTGGCGCAGAAGATGGGTTTGCCGATCAATCCACAGTACCACAGGAGGACTGGCCTCCATGGTTAGGGTCAGCGCCCAGGTATTCCTGGGATTGGTCAGCGATGACAGCCACTGATTGCTGCGATCAAGTCCAGTTTCTATTGATGTGACTCGACTCCAATCAAACTCCCCCTCTACCAGTAAGGTAAAATCAAATGTTTCCATGAATGCCGACTCCGCGAACATGTCCATCCAGGCCCCAGACCGCGACTCCCGGAGGCCAGCCATGTCTGGAGGTGCTGGCGCCCGGGCCACTGAGCCTGAGACACCCCTTTCCAGGTAGAAATGCTTGCCGTCACAAACCGACTGATATCCGGCCATTCCCGGCCGACATTCCACATACCACAAGTTGGGCACCTGGTAAGCCGACTTGTGAGTCATGGTCATTATCATCTCCGTCCCCATAGCCGGCATTAGAGTATGGGTGATATACTTACCCTCGCTCTGGTAGGTTTGGGCACCTTCGTATGCAGCCAGCATAGCCTCCAGGATTTTGCGTGGGGGTGGAGCGCTGGCTACCGGTACGTCGGTTCTGATCAGTACTGCCTTGCGCTCAGCGTCCCAGGTGACCTGGCACTGCAGGGCCTCAGCCATCAGCCGCAGCGGAATGAGCAGCCGCCCCCCGACGATTATCCCCTCGGTCTTCTTGATATTGACGCACCTGTCCTCCTTGCACACTACTGCCATCTGTTGGGCCGGGAGCCATTTTACCTCGGCCCCGACCGCCTCACTCGCCGCCCGCAGCGGGGCGTAGGCTTTCCCTTCGCGCACCCGCGCCGCTGGGGCAAAGCTCTGCTTCTCTCCGTCAATATAGACCCCCACCAGCGTATCTGCGGCAGCAAGGCTAACCACGACAAACATCAGTACCCCCCAGAATCCTGCTGTGCTCCGCATCTGTCTCACTCCCTTTCCCAGCCAGGTCAGTCGGATTTCACATTATACGAAGTGGCTATTCAATCGCCGTATGAGCCCACTCGTAGGCTTCCTGAACGTTCTTGTACTGTGCCGCTCGCAGTTTCGTATAGCTGAAGTAGCCAAGGTAGTTAATGAGCCGCTGGGCCACCTGCTGCTGTTCAGCGAACAGGTCATTCTGTTCAGCCGGATCATTGATGAGATCATATAGCTCGTGGTTGCCATCTGGCTTTACCACCAGTGACCATTGTTCATCCCGAACACAGCGGAAGGGCGAGTCGTGATAGCCGGTGATAACCACGTCGCGGAGCTTATCAACCTCGCCGTTTACCAGCTTCATTACTGACTTGCCAGTCATGCAGACTGCCTCGTGTTCCAAACCCAGCAGGTCAAGGGTGGTGGGCAGTAGATCATCGGTCTGAATCAGCGGCGCCACCCTGGCGCCCGCCCGCTCCGCGTTGGGCAAACGAATCATAAACGGAATCCGCAGCAGCTCATTGTACATGTTGGGCGCTGTTTTCATAATGGTGCCGTGGTCGCCGTGCGGGTGGCCATGATCAGCCAGCACAATGATAATAGAACGGTCAATCAGCCCGGTAGAGCGCAAGGTGTCAATGAAGTGGCCGAACCAGCGGTCAACCAGAGTAACCTCACCAGCGTACATGCCTTTTATGTATGCCAACTCCTCAGGCGTCATATAATCAACCGTGGAATAGTTGGCATCAATGAGTCGCTTGCCGTCGTAGTCAGGATCGGTGTACATAGTGTCATACGGGGCGGGAGGGTTCCAGGGCTCGTGGGGGTCAAAGGAATCAACCCAGAAGAAAAGATTGTCCCGGTCCTGTAAACCCGTCGCCATTCGCGCCGCCTCCCGGAAGACCTGAGCCGGAAAGGTATCCTCCTCTGATTCCCAGTGCTGGGTATTGCGCAGGAAAGTATCAATCACCTGCCGTTTGCTTGCTGACTGTTGAGGATGAACATAATCCTCCAGATTTTTGTCATGGGGGACAAGTTCAAAGGCGTCACCTTCCTGGCCGCGAATGAACTGAAACGAGTCAAACCCCCGATGGAAGTTCATATTCGGCTTGGCCATGTGATAAGTATCGGTGATCATAACGCTGGTATACCCGTGGCAGCCCAGGATTTCGGCGGCGGTGACATCTTCGGGCGCCAGCGGTTGCCAGGGCCGTCCCGGGAGGGTGCGGCATCCAGTGACCATGGCCGTCCGCACTGGAATAGTGGGCAGGGCCTCGGGATAGGCATTATCAAACAGAATCGCTTCTTGGGCAAAGGCGTCCAGATGGGGGGTGTTACAGACTGTCGAGCCATAGGCTCCTACATGGTCACGTCGCAGCGAATCCAGCATAATCCAGAAAATGTTCATCGCAGTGCCTTCCTATAAGATTGGTAAACATTCAGGCTTCTCAAATGGTGGGTAATTGGTGGTCGCTTCTGTTAGGCAGCCACTATGAGTCCTCCCAGGGTGACTAACAGACCAATTATACTCAGCAGCAGGCTGCCGTAGAAGGTAACCGCCCAGTTATGACAGGTGTGGGTGGTGCCGTCGGGGAGGTCAACCTGCCACAGCTCCAGATAGGGCCGGGGGAAGCGCCGATACCAGCCCTTGGCCACCACCTGTTGGCCAACAAAGCTCTGGGCGCGGAACAGCCCGAACAGGAATTCAAGCATACCCAGCGGCTGGCGATAGTCCATCACCATAAAGCCGGTATCGTCCTGGAGCACCAGGTCCTCGCTCCAGTACAAGCCGGGGATACCCCGACCAATGATTTTGCCCCGCAGCCTCACGCGGGCACATTTAGTGATGCACCTATCACAGGACGAGGATGGTGAAAGACTACGCATCCGCCCCCCGTTCACCCCCTTGTGCGGCGGTTGCGACAGCGGCCAGCTCCCCGTTATCGAACCACACCCCATCGCATTTCGCGCACCGATCTACAACCACTCGTGCACCTTCCGCCGCCCACGCTATAGCAAGCTTCTCGCCACACTGGGGGCATCGCTTGGGTCCCACCCGGTTCCACCCCACACCCACGAGGTTGGAGAACTTCGTGTCGGCGGTTACCAGGCTTGCCGGCGTCGTTTTCATCAGGTGAGTTAGGTCATCGGTGCCAATCCACACGCCACCACACGCCTTGCACACCTGCAGCTTCCGTCCCTTGAGCTTGGCCCGGGCAAGAGGCTCCGAGCAGCGAGGGCACGGACTGCCCTGGGTGGGGGCGGGGCTGGGGACTGCTGCGGCGCCTGCCGCCGCGAGCGCCGCGGGAGCGAGGATCGAGCCGGGCATAACGGCATCCAGGGGCCCTGTCGCACGCTGCGGCGCGGGCTCCGGGGCTGCAGCAGCGGGGGCAGGGTGGGAGACCTGCGCCACCAGGCTGGTATCCGCAAATGCCATACGGTCCAGGCGCTCAATGCGCTCTTCGATCGCGGGATGGGTGCTCCACAACGACTGGGCGCGCTGTTGCGCAGCCCTAAGGGGGTTGACGATGTACATATGTTGCGTCGCCCGGTTGGCGGCCTCCAGCACGTCCGGGTCGCCCGCTATTCTGCGCAGCGCCGAGGCCAGCCCCGCCGGATAACGGGTAAGCAGGGCACCGGAGGCATCAGCGAGGTGCTCTCGCCGCCGGGAGGCGGCTAACTGGATGAGCTTCCCTATGATAGGTGCGAGAACGGCCAGAATCAGAGCAATGAGGGTCATGAGCCCGGACGCAGAACTCCTGCCCCGGCCCCTATATCTTCCCCTGCCGTACCAGGTGATGCGCAAGAAAGCATCGCACAGCAGCGCGATCGCCCCCACCAGCACCGCCATCATGGTCATGAACAGGATGTCGTAGTTGCGGATATGCGACATCTCGTGGGCGATCACGCCCTGCAGCTCATCCCGATTAAGCTTCTCCAGCAAGCCAGTCGTGACAGCGACGGCCGCCTCTTCGGGCTTGCGGCCGGTCGCCAGTGCGTTAGGTGCAGAATCATCCATAATGTACACATCTGGCATCGGCAGGCCCGCGGCGATGGACATCTCCTCGACGACATTGAACAGCATTGGGTTGTCTGCCTTCTCGATCTTGCGCGCGCTGCTGAGGGCCAGGACGATTCTGCCCCCGCCATAATATGAAATGGCGCCGGACACGATTGCGAGCACCACCGCCGCGGTCACGCCCAGATACCACGGTATGCCAAAGCTCATACCGATGGCCCATCCCACCACCACCAGCAGCGCCGTGACTGCAATAATCAGCAGTACCGACATCCTCTTGTTGTATTCGATCTGCTGAAACATGTTCTTTGCCAACGGCTAAGGGCCGTGCTCCATAACAGAATACGAGAAGCAACTCAGCCCGCGGCCGAATCCTTGACCCTTCCCGTGCTCCTCTGCTTCCTCCCCCCTTCAGTCGCAGTCCGGGCTAGAACTCTACCACTGGCGCCTCGCGCTCCGCTGCCTCTTCGAGCTCGAAGAACTCCTCCCGCCGAAAGTTGAAAGTGTTGGCAACGACGTTGGCCGGAACTTGCTGGGTCTTGACGTTGTACGTCATCACCGTGTCATTGTAGAACTGGCGTGCATAAGCAACCTTGTTCTCCGTGGACGTAAGCTCTTCCTGGAGGGCGAGAAAGTTCTGGTTCGCTTTGAGCTCGGGATAGTCTTCCGCTAATGCGAAAAGCTGCCGCAACGCCTGTGTCAGGAAGTTCTCCGCCTGGGCCTGATCGGCAATGCCTCTCACATCAATGGCTTGCTGGCGAGCCTTGGTCACGTTCTCCAGCACCTCGCGTTCGTGCCGCATGTAGCCTTTGACGGCGTTGACCAGATTGGGGATCAGGTCATAGCGCCGTTTAAGCTGCACGTCAATCTGGGCCCAGGCATCCCGCACCCGGGTGCGCCACTTCACCAGGCTATTATAAATCCCGACGAACCAAAGCAAGACAATGACCACGAACGCTACTACACCTATGATGAGCCACAGCATGGTCTCTACCTCCTGGAGCACGGATAGTTTGATCCGACATTTACATATAGCTTCTTAGTAGGTCTAACATTCTCTGCTCGCTACATCAATTCCTCCCCCTGCCGACAGTGTCCTCACTGCCTCAATAGTCGGTGATGCTATTATCCTCACCCCCCAAAATCTGCTCGGCCCAGGAGGCGGCTAAAGCATGAGCCCGGCACGAAGACAGGAGACTATCAACGGGTACGCAAAGCTGTGCTTTTGGCTGGGTGTCATCCCTTGTGTCTTAACTGGGTTTTGGGTGACATGCTGGTTAGGCTGGTTCGGGGGGGCATGGTCATTTCATGATCCGCCAGCGCTTGCTCTTCCTGCCCTCGGTTTACTAGTGCTGACCCCTCTTGTCAGTTTGGCGAGCGCCATCGGTGCCATTTGGGCCTACCTGAGGGCGCACCGAGAAGGCGAAGCCTCCTGGATGGCACCTGCGGGCCTGGCTCTCGGTATAATCGGCTTGTTTGGCGCGGTAGCCATCCCTGGGCTTGCCGTCTTGTATCTCTTCCTCTCGGCGTAAGCGGCTGGTTTGCCATGGTGCCGCCCCCTCACATTATAGGTATCGAGAGACTCTTTAGTATGAGTTTCAACGGATGCTTAACAGCAATGCTTTGGATCAGCCCTGGAGACGCTGCCCCAGCAGATGCTTCAGCCGCGTGAAATCTTCCACCAAAGTGGGGCGGAGACGATCATTATGCAGAGCGGCGGCCGGGTGATAGACGGGAACATACAAAATCCCTTCCCGCTCAAAGCCCTGGGCATGGACCTTGCCAATAGCAGCTTTGGGATCCAGCAGAGCCTGGGTAGCCGGCCGCCCCAGCAGGCAGATAACCTGAGGATTAAGAGCGGCAATTTGCCCATCCAAATAAGGACGGCAGGCCCGCACCTCATCAGGCTGCGGATCGCGATTTTGGGGTGGGCGGCATTTGACGATATTGGTTATGAAAATGTCAGGCCGGCGCAGCCCGGCCTCCAGCAATAGCTCATTAAGCAGCCGCCCCGCTGGTCCCACAAAGGGCCGGCCCTGGCTATCCTCGGCCTTCCCCGGCGCCTCCCCGATGAACATTATCTGGGCCTCAGCTGACCCCTCACCAGGGACCGCATTCGTGCGACTTTGCGCCAGCACACAGCTGGTGCAGACCCGAATCTGTTCAGCAATCTCCTCCAGCATCGGTTCTGCCCCTCTCTGACTACCAGGGACTTTCTCAGACCAGCCCCAGGTCTTCACAGACCTGCCGAATGGTTTGTGCATCTGTCTCGGTGGCCTCGACCAGGGGCAAACGTAGACCACCACAGTCAAAGCCGCAAATCTGCAAGGCCCGCTTTATGCATGGTGGATTGCCCGAGGGCAAAAAGGCCGCCTCAAATAGTGGCAGGAGCTGGTGGTGCAGCTCCCCGGCCCGCTGGGTGTCCTTGTGGTGGAAGGCGGCAATCATCTCAGCCATCTGCGGCCCGGCCACATGGGCCACCACACTTATCACTCCCTGCCCGCCGACCGATAGAATGGGCAAGGTCATGCCATCATCCCCCGAATACACCATAAAATCATCCGGCTTACCGGCACAAATGGTGCTAATCTGCTGGATGTCCCCACTGGCTTCCTTGACCGCGACAATGTTTTCCACATCCGCGGCCAGGCGCAGGACCGTGTCCGCATCAATATTTTTGCCGGTCCGCCCCGGCACATTGTAGATGATAATCGGCAGGTTTGTTACTGTCGCCGCTCGGGAGAAATGCTGGTAGAAGCCCTCCGGGGAGGGTTTGTTATAGTAGGGGCCCACCAGCATTATGCCGTCTACACCGGTCTGACTGGCGGCCTGGGTTAATTCCACCGTGTGCTGGTGATCATTGCTGCCGGTGCCGGCAATTACCGTAGCATCCCCGACGGCTTCCTTAACTACCCGGAAAAGCTGCAGTTTTTCTTCGTCGCTTAAAGTGGGCGACTCACCAGTAGTGCCAGAGACTACCAGTCCATCGCTTCCCTCCTCTACCTGCTTCACCGCCAACTGCGCCGCCCGGTCATAATCCACCTGCAATTGCCCATCAAAGGGCGTAACCATCGCCGTCAGCAAATTGCCTAACTGTGGCATAGCAGAACCTCCCGCCGCATACTGCTGTAGTTAGTAGTTTATTCGCCAGCCGCCAGATCTTTCCTGCCCCGGCTATCTGTCCGGTACGCCCTGCTTGCGGCATAAATCCTCTAAGCAGCATTCGTCACACTTGGCCTTGCGGGCGGTGCAAATCTGCCGCCCGTGCCAGATCATAGCATGGCCAAAGTGAATCCAATCCTCCTGGGGGATCAAATCCATTAAGTCCTGTTCAATCTTGTCAGGGTTCTTCTCATCGGATAGGGCCATTCGGTAAGACAGCCGCTTAACGTGGGTATCTACTGCAATTCCCGTAGGCTTACCCAGCGCAGTTCCCAGGACTACATTGGCCGTTTTTCTTGCTACTCCGGGCAGTTTGAGCATATCTTCCATATTGTCGGGAACTGCCCCCCCAAACTGCTCCACAATCATACGGGCCGCGCCCTGAATGCTCTTGGCTTTATTGCGAAAGAAACCGGTGGGGCGAATGTCCTGCTGAAGTTGTTCCCGCGACGCTTCTGCATAGCTTTGGACAGTCGGGTACTTGTCAAACAAGGTCGCAGTGACCTTATTGACGCGCTCATCGGTACACTGAGCCGAGAGGATAGTGGCTACCAGCAGCTCCAGGCGATTGCTCCAGTTAAGAGCGGTAGTGGCGTCAGGATATTGTTGGTTCAGACGCTCACATATCTGATGTGCCTGCTGGCGCTTCTGTTCGTGGCTTTCGGTTTTTTGTACCATATACCTCCACTTCTCGTAAGGCGAAGCATTAGGAATTGCCCCACTTTACATTCGCCACCCGTACCACTGATTCCTGCCCGGGATGCCCCTTATGTGTCGACTATTGAAGCCCTTCTGTGAATGATTGATTAAAAACAAAGGCCACAGGCGCCCACTAAGTGGGACTCAACACCTGTGGCCCATTCCCAGTAGCTACCGCACACTATCTACTGTCACGGCCATTTGGAGGCCGTGTCAGTCAAAGATACGCGATAGCGACCATTATACGCTCTAACTGCTACGGCACCGTGAAGTTCATTGTGAACTCAGTCGGTGGTGTAGTTCCGAGATACACGAACTTCACTTCGCCGCTATTGCCCGACTCTATGGTGGTTATCCAGCCGATTGTATAAGCCGCCTGGACAATCTGGGAGATCTGCTGGAAGGCATCCCGCAGTTCCTGCTCGGTGGCTGGATCCCAGAATTGCCCACCAGTACCGAGGGCGACGGCTTCCATCTCATTCCAAGCCACGGAGCCAGGCTGCATTGCGAAGCCAATGGTGTACACCGGGATGCCAGCCGCGGTGGCCTTGGCGATAGTCTCCTCGCGAGAACCGCTCGTCGCACCGTCGCTAAAGGCGACTACTGCCCTCACGCCAGCGCGCGTCAGAGTGAGAATCTCGTCAATCCCCAGTTGAATGCCGGCGTGCATATCGGTGCCGCCGCCCGCTGATAGGCCGTCTATCGCTGTGTCCAGAACAGACTGGTCGCTGGTGAAGCCTTGGACAAGCGAGGCGCTGCTCGAGAAGCTGACTATCGCAGTCATATCGGCGGGGCGCATCAGCGATACATACAAGTGAGCAGCGGCCTTCATGTCTATGAGGCGTTGTCCCCTCATGCTGCCGCTGACATCAAGCACGAGACAGACATTGGCCTGACTGATCTGCTGCTGAGAGGGCGGCTCAAACTTCCATATCTGACGGCGAACCCAGGGATCCGAGTCCGTCTCGCGATCATAAACCTCAAAGTCGCTCTGCTGGGCATCCACAACAGCCTGCTGACCAATGACCACCGCAAAGCTGTTCTCAGGTTGATTGATTTCGCCCTCAGGGGAAGGCAGGGTAGGGGCGAACCCACCAGCGCAGCCGGCCACCGCCAGCGCCGCCACCACCAGCAAACCAACTGCCAAACACTTCAATGTGGCTTTACTATCATACATTATGCTCACCTCCTTATGCCGTGGTGGTAATTTAGAATTCATGCTCAACGCGCACACCTAATCCCTTGGAATCGCCCGGAGCACCAATTAGCGAAGTGGCCGTCGTCGGCCCCGCGCTGTTGGTGACAAACAGATCAATTACCGTGGTTTGCGGGCTGCCCTTTGTCCAGCGAATACCAACACTCCAAATTAACTCGTCCTCAACGGTGTTAGTCCTCTCATCTATCGTGTTGTCTCCATCCAGCACCGCCAAGATGTCAGCGACGAAATCGTTGTTCTCGTCAATTTCGTCAACTACCCCCACACCCAGACCAATCACACGACCAAACCCTTGCGTCACTCCTCCCACCGAGTCAGGCATGCTGCTATCAAACCATACCACTTTCGGCTCCACTATCCATAACGTAGAGCCCTGGGTCCACTCAATGGGAATGCCCAGAGACGGGATGACCCGGTCTTGCTGAGCATATCCGCCAGTCGCGGTATTCCTACCGACCGGCCCCGATGTGGCCAGCTCCAGAGCGGGAAACAGCGCCACGTGGCGGTGGGCGTTGGCTCGGGAAATGCGAGCCTTCCAGCCCAGGCTAATAAGATGGAGCCGGGACGCCCGCAGCGCACTCATTGACGCACCGGACCCGCCGATGGGATCGCGGCCCACATCGGTCATGGCCACGTAGGTGAGACTGGCCTCCGTCCTGTCATTGACTTCACCGCGCAGGCCCAGACTCCAAATGGTGTTGTGCCCGCCCCCAAACACACGGGCCTCGCCCTGCCACACCGTGGGCCCTTGCCAGGTCGTCGCCGCCTGCAGGTTGGGAGTGCCTTCCTGGCACCAGGCCGCCGGTATCGCCACTGACAGTACTAAGGCCACAGTTGCTACCAGCAATAGCAACCTATTCATTTGCTTTCCTCCTTTCAATGAGACTTCTTGTTTACATACCGCTATGTCAACCGGGAGTAATATAAATTAGTCCCGGGATAGCCAGGGCTAATAGGTTACCTTGATCCCATATTCTCCATCCGCCGGCAAATCCCTCTTGGGGATTCTACAATGAATAGTGTTAGCAGCGGTGCAATCAAGCAACACCGCAACCATTTGTAGAGTTGTACCCGGCGAGTGAACCGCGTCACCATCTACATCATTATACCATTTTAAACCGAATAACGCAATAGACTGTGTCAGCACATCGTCTTTGTCACCCACCACCTGCCCTGTAATACCTGCCACTATTGCTTGAACGGATACTATACCTCCTGTGTAACACTGCGTACCCCACTGTGGTACTTTGGCAAGAAAAAAGGTTAGGGTTACTCGCAGGACTTTACACAGGCCTGAATATGTGGTATGATACTCTTCACGGACGCGGGGTGGAGCAGTCAGGTAGCTCGCAAGGCTCATAACCTTGAGGTCGCGGGTTCGAATCCCGCCCCCGCTACCAATGATAATGAGCCGACTCGTCTCCTGGCGGGTCGGCTTTCGCCTATTAGACTTTCCCTAATTAGTCCATCAACGTAGTTGCCTTCATAACGATTACTAAGCTGTTTCCTCGGATTCGTCGTAGGCCAGGAAGGATTTTGGCCGCAGCACGACGTATATCGTCATCAGGTAGATACGCAATGACCAAGCTACATACCACTGATGTTAGTACTCCAGCACATTTTACTGGCTGTCTGCTCGGTGTGGCTCTGGGAGACTGCTTGGGCGCTTACTGGGAGGGCTACCCGGGCAGCGAACTGGCTGAGGCCTATTACGAAGGTCGGTTCGACCCGGTAAACTTGCGAATGAGCCCGTGGACTGATGACACCGCCATGACCACGGCCACAGCCCAGTCCGTCATTGACTGCCGGGGAGTGGACGGGCCGGACCTGGCCGTCAAGTATCTAAGGTGGTTTGAGAGCGGCGGCCGCGGCATTGGTCGGGCCACCTACCATTCAATGAAGCGCCTCCAGAGCGGCACTGCCTGGGATCAGGTCGGGCAACAAGGTGAATATGCGGCGGGCAATGGGGTGGCTATGCGCATCGCTCCCATAGGACTGCTGCATACCGCCGACCTGGATGGCCTGGAAGCCGACTGCAAAACTTGTGGCATAATCACCCATCGCAATGACGAAGCCCTGGCTGCCGGCATAGCCACCGCTTATGCAGTCGCCTGGGCTGCTACTGACAAGCTGGACGCCGAGACTATGGCAGTACAGCTTGCTGCCCAATTACCGCCGACGCGGACCGCCGATAGCATCCTCCAAGCCGGGCAATTAGCCGAGTCCAAGATGCCGCCTCTGCAGGCATTCCCGCAACTGGGCCTGGGGGGTTCAGCCGCCGAGACAATGGGTACGGTCACCTACTGCCTTATGTATTGGCCAGAGGACCCAGTAAAAGCGCTGGTCTCGGCGGTAGTCAATGGTGGCGATGCCGACACCCGGGCGGCCATTGTCGGCGCTATTTGCGGAGCGAAGTGGGGCGAGGAAGTCTGGCCCGACCGCTGGCTCTCAGAGCTACCCGGTGCCGAAGGCATCCGCCATTTGGCTACCCAGCTATATGAAGTAACCACCACTTATGGCCCTGGGACGGGGTAGTGGCCCGGCGACCACGCCGCCTAAACTACCCTAATCGGGCCGGGAAGTCCTCGTCAGCCATGACCCGCAGTATCTGGCCGAAGTAGACGCGATGGAAGTCGCCATCCCCATAGAACTGGTCAATAATCTCCGGGACGAAATTATCAGGAACCACATCGGTGTATTGTACCACCTTGCACTCGTAGATCAGGCCGCACTCGTCAATGAACGGCGAGTCCACGGTGGCTGAGTCTCCAGCGGTAAAGCCCCGCTCGGTGAATTTGTCGTAATCTCGGCCTGATACTGTCCCGCAAAACTGGACATCCTTAGCCATCTGGGGATACGGGACATTGACCGTGAAATCGCCAGTGGTGTCAATACACTGGTGGGTGTAGCGGGAGTGGCGCACCAGCACTACGAACATCGGTCGGCTCCACACAATGCCCACGGTTCCCCAGCCGATAGTCATGGCATTAGGTCTCCCCTTGCCATCCCGGGAGACTAACAGCAGTCCTTGCCCTATCGCCTCCAAAACCTCCTGCAAGTATCGGTCATAGGCAACTTCTATCTTAGCCATAATAATCTCCTTTCTTGGTTAAGGTGGTCGGTTAGTACGCCCCCGCCCTACCAGGCCCGCTTGTGTTTTATGCTGCCGTCGGCCCGCACCAGTATCAGCTCTTTGACCTCCGTCTGGGTCCGGCGGATTCGGTCAGGCTCAAACGGGTCTGGCTCATATTCAGTCTCCGAACGGTACGGGATGACGGCTACTACCGGATTGTCGGTGACTGCCTGTTGGGCCGCAGATGTCTGTTGGCCACCGCTGCTCTCCGGCTCCTGAGCCCAGACCGATGCGTTCAACCACAGACTGGCCCCTGTTATTCCCAGCATTACGGCGATGACCAATACAACCATCCATCTACCTGTCATAATCATACCTCCCAGTCATCAGTAATCCTAACGTATGCAGATTAACACTGTGCCATCATATAAGCTGACAAGTCGGCGCGAACCAAGTTGCTGATCTACCCCACCCAATCCAAGAAGGAATAGCCCGCTGACAGCACGAAAGTCACTGTGTATTGAGATCATAGACCATAAGGAACTATCACCTTGAGATTTCTCCGTATCGCTGCCGTGGCCTTCATAACTGGTCTGTCCGGAGCGATGATGCCCGGGCCCCTGCTGGTACTGGTCATCGGTCAGACCTCCGCCGAAGGTTTTATTGCCGTTCCCGGGCTGCTCCTGGGCCATGCTTTGCTGGAATTAGTTACGGTGTTACTGATCATAGTGGGTCTCCAGGTGGCCCTGCAGCGGCGAGCTGTCAGAGGAGCAATAGGTCTGATGGGTGGGGCGGCACTGGCCTGGATGGGCACCGAGATGATCAGAGAGGCCTCGGTGGTGGCGCTCGATGTCAGCAGCTCCCCGGCCTGCCTTTGGTTGGTGGAAGCTGGTCATTGCCGGGGCGGTGGTGTGTGCTGCCAATCCTTATTTCATTGGCTGGTGGGCCACCATCGGTGCCGGCGGGCTGGCTCACCTGGCACCGCAAACGGCCGGAGAATACCTGACCTTCTATCTCGCCCACGAATTGTCGGATTTCGCCTGGTATGCAGTAGTCGGGCTGGTTATTATCAGTAGCAAGCTTCTACTGGAGCCCGCAGTTTACAGTATACTGGTATTGGTGTGCGGAGTAGTTATCCTTGCCCTGGCCGCCTGGTTTATCTATACTGGGGCACGCTTTGTTTTCACCACGCCTTCGTCATGATTCATAAGCCCCTAATGGGCTTATGTTAGACAGCAGCCAGCCCCCGGTCAATAATGGGACTAGCCCAAATATTTCTCCGGCAGATGCGGAGCTCCTTTGGGGTTCTGCTACGCTGAGTGCCGCTTACGCGGACTGGACCGGGGCTTGGCGCTTGGTCTGCTTGACTTGGTACATGGCCTCATCGGCCTGGGTGAGGACCTCTTCAATGGCTATCTCCTCGCCCGGCTGGCAGGAGGCGACGCCCAGGCTGAAGCCCACCTGCGCAAGTATATCGGAGTGAAGTGCACCTATCTCGACTTGCTCATCCAGCCAATCGGTGAGGTTCTGCTCAATGCGACTGACGGCTTGCTGGGCTTCGTCTTCAGGGGTCTCGGGCATTACCACCAGAAACTCATCCCCCCCGTAGCGAACGACCATATCGGCTGCGCGTACCGACCTCTCTAACACACCAGCTATCCCCTGGAGTATCTGGTCGCCCACCAGGTGACCAAAGTTGTCATTAACCGCTTTCAAGCCGTCCACGTCACCCATTATGAAGCTAATATGATGCTTATAGCGATCAGCACGCTTTATCTCTTGAATGATAGTTTCGTTGAAGTAGCGGCGGTTGTAGACGCCGGTGAGCGCATCGCGCAGCAGTTGCTGGTTAAGCTCCTGCCACAGTTTATTGGTCTCGGTGATGTCGCGGGCGAAGCTGACGAAGAATTCATCCTCGCCCAGATCAACTAAGGTGGTGGAGACCTCCAGGTCAACTATCGTACCATCCTTGCAACGGATGACAGTCTCAAAGCGGTGAGCGCCGGCTTGCATCACCTGCTGCATACGCTCGGCCACCTTTTCAGGGACCGGGTGTACGTCCAGGTCACCGATCTTCATAGCCAGCAGTTCGTCCTGTGAGTATCCCGCCATCTCAGAAAGCGCCTCATTGCACTCGACAATACTACCATCGGACCGCATTATCATAAAGCCGTCCATAGAGGTGCGCAGAACGGCCTCATTGCGCTCATAGGCGGCCTGCAAGGCCTCTTCGGCCTGCTTCTGCTCGGTGATGTCCCAGAAGATACCTAATATGCCAATAACATTGCCGTTTTCATCTTTGATAGGTGTCTTAACTGTATGCACAAGCAGTTCTTGTCCATCTTGGATATACTCCTCTTCTATATCTTCTATTTCCCCGGACTGCATAATTCTCTTATCGTCTGCTCGGTACTTTTCCGCCAGTTCCCTTGGGAAAAAGTCGAAATCCGTCTTCCCAGCGAATTCATCAGGCGTAATGTTTAGCTCTCGCGCAAAGTTTTCGTTACCAGCCATGTAAACTGAATTGGTGTCTTTGTAGAATATGTTTTGTGGTAGGTTTTCAAGCAATGTTCTGTGCTTACTCTCGCTGTTGCGTAGCACCTCCTCGGTCTGCTTGCCTTCGATGATTCTGTCCAGTCTCTCCGCCACCACATCTATCAGGTCCCGTTCTTCCTTCAGGAAAGGTCCTTCGTCCAGCTCCCTTCTCTCTTCCAGATAACAGACCTGCACAGCACCACTGAGCTCCCCGTGCACGTGAATATCGGCGGACTGGCGCCATTGCGTCGGTTGCCAATTAGCCGTTGTCCACTCATTGCCGTCCATAGTGATTTGGGCACCGGCAATCTCGGGATATTGCCAGCTACCGGGGAGGATATTGACAATTCTCTGCAGCATTTCCTCAACGCTGCTCTCAGGGGAAGATTCAACGACGCGGCTTATTTCGTACAGACAGTTCAGCTCTTTATTACGCTCCCGCAGGGCCTCCTCGGCCTGCTGGCGCTCACGGATTTCGGTCCGCAATTTGCGGTTGGCACTTTCCAGTTCTGCACCAGATGCGGCGATGATCTCAAGCTCATCCTTTTTCTTCTGAACTCGATAGAGCGCCATGCCGCCTGCCAGGAAGATGAGAATCAATAATCCCCCCAGAATAAGGGTATTCCTGGTGTGCCTGGCAATCGGTCCGGCAATTTCATCGTAGCCCATGCTCACAGCGACTGACCACTGTTCATTGCCGATTTCAATCGGGGCAAAGGCAGTTAGTTTCTTCATCATTCTGGGATTTGGCTCTGTCCACCATGTGGAATGATATGAGCCTACACCTTCTTGGCCGTCACGCATTCTCTTAACAATATCTTCCAGCTCTGACCAATCAGCGCCGGGCAACTTTCCCCGCCTGATTGCCATGAAATCTGCGCCAATTTGCTCGGCGTCAGGATGAGACACCACTCGCCCATCATCTATTATCCAAGCATAGCCTTTCTCACCTACTTTGATATCGCCGATGATATCGCCAAGTCTATCTGAATAGACCAAGGTACGCAGTACACCGATGAACTCCTCTTTTTCAAAGACAGGCACGCAAACAGACATGGCATATGCCCCGGAAGCTGTTGTGAATAGCTCACTGATATGCCCATGGGATTCCTCTATATGCTCCCCATGTTTCGTATGATTCTCCAGGACATGCTTCACCCCGGGCTTGGTTGAATAATCGCGGCCCTCGCGCCCTTCCGCCGAGGGCATTCTTGCTTGTACTATGCCTGTTGAGTCAATTCTGTAAAACGCACCAACAATATGGCGCTTTTCAAGGAACACATGCTGAAACGGGCGATAGTCGCCCTCAGCAATCTCACTTCCTCTGACATTGTTTCTGATTCTGCTCTTGATAATGGGATTGGCGGCCAAAGCTTCCATGTCGCATTCTATTTCGCAGAGCATCTCTTCAAGGTGCTTGGCTTGTGTCTTAGCGATCGTCAAGAGGTGCTTCTGGGTATCGGAAACAACCGTCTGCTCAAATTGCCGGACGTTCAAACTGCCGAGATACAATACAGCAGCCAAAATCGCAATCGCTAAAGATGCAAAGACTAAAACAGTCCGGTTCCGATTAGTATTGTTCTTAACAGAAGCAGTAACCCAACCGCCAATACGCTTCAGTCGCATCTTCAATTACCTTTCCTTATGCAAAACTGTTACTAAACCTGTGGGAGGGGCACCCTTGCCCCGACCTGTTCTCTCATTTTCTGTGGGAGCGGCGTCCCCGCCTCTCGCGTAGCGCAGGCCTTCGCCCGCCGTAGCGGGCTTCGGCCCGCGAAGGCAGGTTCTCAACCTGCGCTAATCCAAGCGGGGTTGCGGTTCGGCAAGCTCACCGTCCTGAGCCTGCCGAAGGAGAGAACCCCGCCTACGCGCTGAAGAATATGTAGATGGGCACCCTCTCATGCCGCCCGGAGTTGCTTGCCTTCAACGAGTTCAATAAAGACCTGGGCCGTCTCGGGATCAAATTGGCTATCCGCACATTCTCGCAGTTCTTGCAAAGCCTTACCGGCGCTGAGCGCCCGGCGGTAAGGCCGGTCGGTCATCATCGCATCATAGGCATCTACCACGAACAGGATGCGGGCTTCCGGGCAGATTTCCTCGCCGGCCAGCCCTTCGGGATAACCCTGCCCGTCCCAGCGCTCGTGGTGCTGGTGAATGATGACTGCCACCTGGTGGAGGGCCGAGATACTGCCTTCCCACAGTTCCTGGCCCAGAGTAGGGTGAGTATAGATTATCTGCCATTCGATATGGTCCAGAGGGTCACGTTTGTTCAGTATCCGCGCCAACACCCCCACCTTGCCGATGTCATGAAAGGCCGCCGCTATCAGTAAGTTGCCCAGCCGTTCGGATTCCAGGCCTAAAACTTCGCCGAGAATCTGAGCATAATGACGCACCCGCTGGCAATGACCAATGGTGTAGCCATCCTTGTGCTCGATCACTTCGTTGAGTAGTTTTATGGTCCACAGCCGTGAGGGCGGGACCTGATCAAACTCGGGCCGCGAGTATATCCACGCCCCATTATCCCGCTGGCTGTTACCCTGTTGTGATCCAAGTATCATGAGGTTAACCAACTCCGGATGACCATTGTTGAGTAGTTGCCCTGGTTTATCTTCATTTATCGGGTTTGGCGGGCACTTACTTTAAGTCCACCTAACCTAATTTGTATGCTAACCAGGATAATATAAGCTGCTGGAGAGGAAATGCGGGACGGCTGGCGAATGTTGCGCAAGTACTGGGTAGGTAGCCGTTGCCTGCCACCCGGCTGCATTCATACCATAAGTCTTAAAAGGAGCCAATCAGAGTATGACTGACCGCGAGCGCTGGTTAAGAACTTACCGCTTCCAGGAGATTGATCATGTCCCTGACATAGAATTCGGCTATTGGACCGACACCTTAAAGGTCTGGCATCAACAGGGATTGCCTCGCCAGATAAACAATGATTCCATCGCCGACCGTTATTTTGGCTTCGCTCCGAGTGCCGGGGTACCCGTCAATGTGGGGCTACTGCCCGGCTTTGAATATAAGGTCCTGGAGGACAAAGGCGACCACCAGATTATCCAGGATAGCGCAGGTGTTAAATGCCTGGTGCACACCGATGGCACCAACAGCATCCCGCGGTTCCTGGATTGGTCGCTGAAGACGCCCGATGATTGGGAACAGTTCAAGGAACGCCTCAATCCTGACGACCCCCGGCGTTATCCAGACAACTGGGACGAAGTGGTCGCCGAACTAAATGCCTCTACCGTGCCCGTGCAGATAGACTGCGGCAGTCTGTTTGGCCGGCTGCGGGACTGGATGGGATTTGAGAACATTCTTATTGCCTGTATGGATCAGCCTGACTTTATCGAGCAAATGGTGGAAGATATGACCAATTTCCTTATTGGGTGTCTGCGCCGGGCCGTGGAGGACGTTCGCATTGATGCAGGCCTATTCTGGGAAGATATGTGCTTCAGTA